>Ga0134099_1000774_pt1 | contig 34257 bp, 29 predicted proteins | sample 10_taG_2_FD_105482 | JGI IMG/M metagenome (GOLD analysis project Ga0134099, IMG submission 105482) | Switchgrass degrading microbial communities from high solid loading bioreactors in New Hampshire, USA - 10_41_5_180_A2 metaG | ecosystem: Engineered > Bioreactor > Semi-continuous > Anaerobic >...
ACCGGGTGAACGTGGACACCGACCAGATCATCCCCAAGCAGTTTCTGAAGCGGATCGAGCGGACGGGCTTCGGCCAGTTCCTGTTCTACGACTGGCGCTACCTCTCTGACGGATCGCCCAACCCGGAGTTCGTGCTCAACCGGCCGCAGTACGCCGGCGCGACGATTTTGATCGCCGGCCGCAACTTCGGCTCGGGCTCCTCCCGGGAGCACGCGCCGTGGGCCCTCACGGATTACGGCTTCCGGGCGGTGATCGCACCGTCGTTCGCCGACATCTTCTACAATAACTGCTTCCAGAACGGGCTCCTGCCGGTGGTGCTGCCGGAGGAAGCGGTGACGGAACTCATGCGGCGGGCGGCGGAGCCCGGCTACAGGCTCACGGTGGACCTGGAGCAGTGCGTGGTGGAGGACGAGGCGGGCTTCCGGGCGGAGTTCGCCATCGACCCATTCCGCCGGCACCGTATGCTGCACGGGCTGGACGCAATCGGGCTGACGCTGCAGCACGAGGAGGAGATCGCCTCGTACGAGGCACGGCGCCCTGCGTGGCTGCCGCGGACGGTGGCTCGGTAGGGCACGGGTGATGGTATGTCATGAGAGAAGGGCGGAGGCTGGCGCCTCCGCCTCTTGTGTTGGGCAGGTTCGGGTCAGCGCCCAGGCCGGCGGCGTAGCCCGGGATGAGTATCCAAACCGGCAGCATGGCCCGCGACCCTCACACGACCTGTGAGATAGTGGGCCGAAACGGGCAGGACGTGTGAGACAGCGCTGGGTAACGAGGGCCACGTCACCGGGATCGGGTGACTGGGTCGGTGACGTCACCGGGGATTGGTGGCGGTGGCGGCGTTGTGCCCCGGGACTGGCGCCGAGGTTGGCGACGTGCCCCAGGATCCTCACACGAGCTGGGAGATAGCAAGCCGAAACGCGCAGAACATGTGAATGAGCGTCGGGGAAACGGGGCCTGCGATGTCGAGGTGGGGCAACCAAGCCGGCGGCGCCCCCGGGGGATCGGTGACCGTGACAGCGGGGCTTCCCGAGATCTGCGCACGGATCGGCGGTGTGCCCCAGGATCCTCACACAACCTGCGAGTGAGAAGGGCAGAACGCGCAGAACGTAAGCGGGAGCCCCGGGGAACGAGGCCCGCATCGTGACGCAAGTGAGAGCACCAAATAGACGTACGCGCGGGAAGCCCTCGGCGATGTCGCTGGAAGAAACCCACCAGAAAGTGGCCCACGGGTGAAACAGGTCGGGTTTCTGACCCGTCCAAGCCGGTGAAAGCACAACGATTGAAGGAGGCAGCGTCATGAAGCAACCTTACACAGCAGCTATCGCAGCGCTCGTCGCGCTCTCCTTGGCCGGCTGCAGTGCAGCCGGTGCTGCCGGGCTGAAAGAGTCGGGGGAGCAGGCGCAGGATGCAGCCCTGCGCCAGGTGGTGAGCGAAGGGGAGACCAACGAGCAGGCAGACATCAGCAGGGAGGGCGGCGGAGAGGTCGAGATCGATGATAAGGCGGCCGTCCAGGCAGTCGTAGAGGAGTTCGACCGCCGTCTGAAGGACGTATCCCTGCTGGCGCCGGAGGAGATCGTGGCCGAGAGCATGCAGGAGCACTACGGCGGCCTGGTCGCCCCCGAGCTCCTGGAGCGGTGGAAGGCTGATCCTGCCAACGCACCCGGGCGGCTGGTCTCCAGCCCCTGGCCCGACCGGATCGAGATCGTGAACATGACCCGAGAGGCCGATGACGTGTACCAAGTCGAGGGCGTGATCGTGGAGAAGACCAGCGGGGACCTGGAGGACGGCTTCACCGCCAAGCGGGCCATCACTCTCGTGGTGACCCGGACCGGCGATGCCTGGCTGATCACCGACGCCAAGCTGGGCGATTACGTCGCTCCCGGACCCGTGACGTACCTGAACAGCGAGTACGGCTTCGAGTTCTCGCTCCCGGAGGGCTGGGAAGGCTACACCATCGTGAATGAGGTCTGGGAGGGCTACCCCGCAGGGGGGAGCGAGCCGGCGGAGACCGGGCCGATCATCCTCATCCGGCATCCGGAGTGGCGCGCCGAGTCGCCCCGGCAGGATATCCCTATCATGGTCTTCACCATGGACCAGTGGGAGGCGATGGAGGCCGGTGAGTTCCATATCGGCGCAGCGCCGATCGGGCCGAGTGAACTCGGCCGGAACGACGAGTACGTCTTCGCCCTCCCGGCCCGGTACAACTATGCCTTCCCCGAGGGCTACGAAGAAGTGGAGGAGATCCTGGCAGGCAGCCCCTTGCAGCCTCACAAGTTCGTCCCTGCCCCGAAGCACTGAACGTAGTGCCAGGGGCATGACCCAGGTCAGGCCGTCCAAGCAGTGAGGGCCGCACCCCCCGGGGTGCGGCCCCACGTCGCGCTGGGCACATCGTGATGGCGTCGTGGGAATCGCCCCGTCGTGCTGCCCGAACGTCGGCACGGCGTGAGAGACTGTATTTCCGGCGTATCCTTCTGCCTCCGTCGTCCGTGGTAGTGGATGACAGGCGAAACCGCAGAGGGGAGGACGACGACCGTGAGTGTGATGCCCGGCAAGGTGATCCCCGTCCGGAACCTGGAGGAGATTCTGGCGTTCTACGTGGACACGCTCGGGTGGAAGCCCGTGGCGACGCACCCCGACGCCACGCATCTGGAATCCCCGGCGGGCCACGTGCTGCTGGCGGGTCCCGGTGCGGGCGACCTCAAGCCGGTACACGGCCCCCGGCTGCAAGGTGGTGAAACCCGGGGCCGTCATCTACCTTTACACGCCCGATATCGAGGCCACAGCCCGGCAACTGCCGGGGGCCGAGCTCATCCGGACGGAGTGGGGCGAGCGGAAGTTGGAGCTGAGCGATCCCAACGGCTATACCATCAGCTACTGGACGGAGAGCGACCTGACGGATGAACAGCAGCTGGCGCTCTTCGCCTCCGCCTCCGACAGGCTGGAGGAGGCCCTGGCGGGGCTCACGGAGGCGCAGCTTGACCTGACCCGGGCGCCGGGCAAGTGGTCGATCCGGCAGATCGTGCACCACATGGCGGACTCCGCGCCGGGCGCCGTCGCGGGCCTGCGCTATCCTATCGCCGAGCCCGGCCGCCTCTACCGGGCCAACCCGTACGACCCCGACGTGTGGGACGCGGGGCTGGGCTCGGACCGGCGGCCCATCCAGCCCTCCGTGGCCCTGTTTCTCGCCGTGCACGAGCATCTGCTCCAGCTCATCGAGCACGTGCCCGGAGCCCTGGACGGCTACACCGTGAACGAGGCCGGGTCCCGGAACACGGTCCGCCGCATGGTGGGCATGCTGGGGGCGCACGCGGCCGGCCATGTGGAGCAGATCTGGATGACCCGCCGGACGCACGGGGTGTGACCGGGCCCGGGCCGTAACCAACCCCGAGAATCCTCGTTAAAGCGATTGAAGATCTCACTCGGCGTGATACGATGTGAAGCGGCTGCTGACCATCTTCGCAGCGTTCTTGGTGGTGGCATGTTCCGGTCCGGCGCTGGTGCAGACGGGTGACGCGGATGCGGCCCGGAATGACGCCGCCGCCAACGAGGCGGTGGAGCGGTGGAAGGAAATCGCCCACACGGCGTCCTGCACGACCCCGGAGGGGGCTCGGTTCGTGCCGAGAAGCGCGGCCGCCTGGCCATTGACATCGAACTGGTCTTCCCGGACGGCTACGACGCGTCGGCGGCCCGGTTCGACGTGGACGCCACGCACTGGCAGTTTGCACCCAACCCGGAGGATCCCAGTCGCCCACGCAGTACGTGTTCGCCGTCCAGCCCAATGGCATGTCCGTCACGGACGTTGACCAGGGCATCCTGTTCAACCCGCGCACGCTGTCGGATACGGTCTGCGTCACGGCCTATCACGTTAAGCGGGCTTCCGCCGGCGACGCCTACGTGACCTTCCAACTGCGGCTGAACGCGAGGGGTTCGAGATCAGCAACTGCGCGGACCTGGAATGAGCGCAGACGCCGGGCGAGAGCGGTAAAGGAAGCCCACAGGTAGCCATAAAGCGGTGCAAGAAGCCATCGGGGCGAAGGAGCGGCGCTCCCCAGGCCCCGATGGCTTCTGTGCGGTCGGACCGAGAGGCTGTCGTGAATCGTCAGACTAAGAGTGGGCCGTCTTGCCCCAAGTCGGCCGTCGCGGGCCGTGCTCACAGCGACGCGGCGTCCGCCCGGATCCGTGACGACGCAACGTGGAGGTCGTGACGACGCATGCGCCGTTTGGCCCGATCGCTTGCCCTGCGTGCGAGGGCCGGTGCTCCTGGGAGCGGGAGTGGCGGCCGGTCTGCGACCGGGTTCTCCGGACGGTCCGGCTCGGGGATGGGCAGTGAGCACCAGCAGACAGGGGCGGTTTCGCCGGATCGGCGGGACCCCCCCGTATCCACGACCTGCCGCACTGGCCGGGGAAGCTCCGGACGGCGGCTCACTTCCACAGCATCAGGAAAGTGCCGGCCACGATGAGCCCGCCGGCCACCAGCGTCTGCGGCGTGAACTTCTCGCCCAGGATGAAGTACGAGAGGATCAGCGTCAGGGCGATGCTGGACTTGTCGATCGGGGCCACCCTGGACACGTCGCCCTCGGCAATGGCCTTGTAGTAGAAAAGCCAGGAGAGGCCGGTCGCGAGGCCCGAGAGGATCAGGAAGGTCCAGTTGTACCGGGTCAGCGTCCGGATGGAGCGATGCGCGCCGATGGCGAAGACAATGCCCCATGACAGAAAGATGATGACGGTGGTGCGGATCGCCGTGGCGAGGTTGGAGTCGACGCCCTTGATGCCGATCTTCGCCAGGATCGCCGTCAGGGCGGCGAACACCGCAGACAGGATCGCGTAGAGTCTCCACACGATGGTCGTGCCTCCTGGAGCTCGGGTTGCTCGATTCGGGCGGATGAGCGCTGGTTGCTCAAGCGACGTCGGAGGAGCAGCGGCGGGTCCGGGTGAATGAGAAGGGGGGCGGAAACCGCATATGACCGGGTCGGGAGGTCGCACGGATGCAGCATCTGTTCTTGTCGATATACTTCGCTGCGGTGGTCACTGAGATGCTCATCCGCTTCCCCTTCGAGAAGATCCGCCGGCGCCGCAAGCGCATCCGCCGGCAGGTGCCGCCGGCGGAGTGGCTCGTGCTCATTCTGCTGTTCCTCGGCATGTTCTTCCTGCCGCTGGCTTACGCACTGACGCCGTGGCTGCGGTTCGCCGACTACAGATGGCCGCCTGCGGCGCATGCCGTGGCCGGGGTGCTCGGCTCCGCGGCGCTGCTCTTCGCCCTGTGGCTGTTCTGGAGAGCGCACCGGGACCTGGCGGCGGACTGGTCTCCGTCGCTGGAGGTGTTCGAGGGCCACCGGCTGGTGACCGAGGGCATCTATGGCGTCATCCGCCACCCAATGTACGCGTCCCAGGTCGCCTGGGCCATCGGGCAGACGCTCCTGCTCCGGAACTGGATCGCCGGCCCGGCCAGCCTCGTGGCGCTGCTGCCGCTCTTCCTCGTCCGGATCCCGCAGGAGGAGCGGATGCTCGTGCAGCACTTCGGCGACGACTACCGGCTCTACTGCGAACGGACCGGGCGCATCGTTCCGCGCCGGCGACAGTGACCCTCAGCCGCGGCCCGCGCCGGGACCCTGTGCCGGCCCCTCTGCCGGGCCCTCCGGCCGGCGCCTGAACGCCGCGCCCTCCGGCCGGGCCCTCCGGCCGGCACCGGGACGCGGCGCCCTCAGTCCGCCACCGAAGTCGACTGCGCCTGACCCTCCTGCACCGACCCGTACCGCACGTACAGCCCGATGCCTGCCAGCAGCAGGATGCCGCCGATGATCGTCGTCCACCCCGGCTCCTCCCGGAAGAGCAGCCACGCCAGCACGGTGGCGACCACCGGCTCGCCCAGGGTGCTCATGGAGACGGTGGTCGCGCTCACCCAGCGGAGCGCCCAGTTGAAGATGGTGTGGCCGAGGATGGTGGGGATGACGGCGAGCGCGGCGAACAGCACCCACTCCCGCGCCGGGTACGGGGCCAGCGGGATTCCCTGCGGCAGCATCATGAGCCAGAGGAAGGCCGCAGCCAGCGCGTAGACCACCGTGGAGTAGAGCGTGGCCGACATGTTGCGCCGGGCGAGGCGGCCGGCGATGGTGTAGCCGGACACCGTCACCGCGCCCAGGAAGGCGAGCAGGTCGCCGAAGAGGGCCGTCCCGCTCACCCGGAAGTCGCCCCAGCCGACCATGACGGCGCCGGCCACGCCGATGACCATGGCGAACAGGCCGATCCGGTTCGTCCGCTCCCCCAGCAGCCAGTAGCCCAGCGCCAGCACGATGAACGGGCTGGAGGTCACCAGCACCGTCGAGCTGGCCACGGTCGTGTAGTTCAGGCTCTCGATCCAGACGTAGAAGTGCAGGGCCAGCGAGAGGGCGCTGCCGGCCAGCAGCAGCCAATCCCACCGGGTGAGCCGCCGCAGGGCCTCGCACTCCCGCAGGAGCGCCGGGATGGCCAGCAAGGCCACCGACAGCGCGAGCCGGTAGAAGGAGAGCACCAGGGCCGGCGCCTCCGAGAGCCGGATGATGATCGCCGAGCACCCCACGGCCAGCACGGCGACGAACAGACCGAGCAGTGTGATCAGTGGCAAGGCAACGACTCCCCCAAGCCTCCCGCGACCGGCCCGGCAACCCGGGGGTGCGGATGGTCGAGACATATTCCAAAAGGCTTTTGACCTGAAGCTTCAATTCTCCTGCTCCGGGCCGGGATGCGCCGGAAGCGAAATAAGCGACGCACGAAGAAAGAGCGGAGGCGCGAACCTCCGCTCTTTGTCCTGACGCCCAGACCCCGGCGCCTGCGGCCCGGCCGGCCCACGTGCCGGCGGTGTGCGCACCAGCCGCCGCTGCCCGAGCGGGGCACGTGTCGGCGGCTTGCGCACCAGCCGCCGCTGCCCGAGCGGGGCACGTGCCGGCAGCCTGCGCACCAGCCTCCGGCGCCCGACCGGCCCGAAGCGCACCAGCGGCCTAGGCCCCGAGATAGGCCCGCTTCACGTGCTCGTTCTCCAGCAACTCCGGGCCCGTGCCCGAGAGCGTGATCCGCCCGTTCTCCATCACGTACGCCTGGTCGGCGATGGCCAGCGACTGCGCCGTGTTCTGCTCGACCAGCAGCACCGTGATGCCCTCGTCCCGCAGGCGCCGGACGATCGCGAAGACCTCCTTCACGATGATCGGCGCGAGGCCCAGCGAGGGCTCGTCCAGCATCAGCACCTTCGGCTGCGCCATCAGCCCGCGGCCGATGGCGACCATCTGCTGCTCGCCGCCGGAGAGCGTGCCGGCCAGTTGCTGGGCCCGCTCCTTCAGCTTCGGGAAGAGGGTGTAGACCCGCTCCAGGGCCTCGGCCCGCAGGCGGCGGGCGCCGGGGAGGTGGGAGCCCACCAGCAGGTTCTCTGCCACCGTCATCTTGGGGAAGAGACGGCGCCCCTCGGGCACATGCACCACCCCGCGGGCCACGACCTCGTGCGAGGCGAGCGTGTGGATGGGCTCGCCCTCGAAGTGGATCGTGCCGCCGCTCAGGGGCACGACCCGGGAGATCGCCTTCAGGGTCGTGGACTTGCCGGCGCCGTTGGCCCCGACCAGGGCGACGATGGAGCCCTTCTCCACGGTGAGCGAGGCGCCCCACAGGGCCCGCACGTCGCCGTAGTCCACCGCCACGTCGCGCAGCTCAAGCATGGTGCGCCACCTCCCCGCCCAGGTAGGCCTCGATGACGGCCGGGTTGTTGACGACCTCGTGCGGGGTGCCGGCGGCGATCAGCTCGCCGTGGTTCAGCACCACGACCCGGTCCGAGATGGTCATGACCACCTGCATCACGTGCTCCACACCGGCCACCGAGCCGATGCCCATGTCGGCGAGCTGCCGCAGCAGCCGGATCATCTCCTCCACCTCGGTGGGGTTGAGGCCGGCGGAGACCTCGTCCAGCAGGATCAGGTCGGGCTTGGTGGCCAGGGCCCGGGCCACCTCCAGCCGCTTGCGGCCGGCCAGGGTGAGGGTGGAGGCCAGCAGGTGCGCCCGGCCCTCGAGCCCGACGAACTCCAGGATGCGCATGGCCTCCTTTCGGGCCTCATCCACCGAGTTGGTGCGGGCGAAGGCGCCGACCATCACGTTCTCCAAGATCGAGAGGCCCGGGAAGGGCTTGACGATCTGGAAGGTGCGGCCCAGGCCCCGCAGGGCCCGCTGGTGCGGCTTCAGCCGGTTGATGACCTCACCCTTGAACCGGATTTCGCCCTCGGTGGGGCTGTAGAAGCCGGAAATGAGGTTGAAGACCGTGGTCTTGCCCGCCCCGTTGGGGCCGATGATCGAGAGCACCTCGCCCCGGTTGACCGAGAACGAGACGCCCCGCACGGCGTAGAGGCCGCCGAAGGCCTTGGTCAGGTTGTGCACTTCGAGAAGGGGGGCCACTCAGCTCGCCTCCTTTCGGGCGAAGGTGGCGCCGATGGCGGCCGCCTTCGCCGCCCGCCGGGCCTTGATCCGCTGCTGCAGGGTACCCAGCACGCCCCCGGGCAGGAACAGGATGGCCGCCATCAGCAGCAGACCGTAGATCAGCAGGTGGGCCTGCTTGAACTGCGCCCGGAAGAGCTCGCTGGCCAGGACCAGCAGCGTGGCGCCCACGGCCGGCCCGAACACGGTGCCCCGGCCGCCGATGATGGCGACGATCGCCATCTGCAGGGAGACGGGCTCCGAGAGCACGATGTCCGGCTCGATATAGGAGAGGTAGGAGGCGTAGAAGGAACCGGTGACCGCGGCAATGACGGCGCTGAGCACCAGGGCCAGGTTCTTGTAGCCCGTGGTGTTGATGCCGATGGACTCGGCGGTCTCCTGGTCCTCCCGGATCGCCGTGAGGTAGTAGCCCAGCTTGTGCCGCTCGATCCACCACGTGAGGCCCACGGCCACGATGGCCACCACGGCGATGAACCAGTAGTACGGCGCGCGGGAGATCCCCTCGAAGAGGAACGGGACCATGAGGCCCACGGCGCCGTTGGTCACCGAGCGCCAGGCGAGGGTGACCAGCCGCAGCACCTCGGCGATGGCCAGCGAGGCCAGCACGAAGTAGGGGCCGTGCAGCCGGAAGGTGATGGACCCGATGAAAAGCGCCAGCGGCACCGAGAGCACCATGCCGAGGGCGATGCCGGCCCAGGGGTTCCAGCCCAGCTTGCCGGCGGTGAGGGCCAGGGTGTAGGCGCCCAGGCCGAAGAAGGCGGAGTGGCCCAGGCTGAGCTGGCCGGCGTAGCCGCCGACGATGTTCCAGGCGGTGCCCAGGGTGGTCCAGACCAGGACCAGGATGAGGACGTTCAGCCAGTACGGCGTCTTCAGCACCAGCGGCACGGCGAGCACCACGGCCGCCAGCAGGAGGGGCAGCGCCGCGTCGCGGATCTTGCTTGTGCTCATGCCCGCGCCCTCCCGAACAGGCCCGCCGGCTTGAAGAGCAGCACCAGGACGAAGACGACGAAGCCGATGGCGTCCTTCAGCTCGTGCCCCACCACCATCTGGCCCAGGGACTCCGCCAGGGCCAGGGTGACGCCGCCCAGGGCCGCGCCGACCACGCTGCCCATGCCGCCCAGCACCACCATGGTGAAGGCCTTCAGGCCGAAGTTCTCGCCGACGGTGGGATAGAGGTAGTAGACCGGCGTCAGCAGGGCGCCGGCCGCCCCCGCCAGGGCCATGCCCAGGCCGAAGGCCGTCATCTGGACGTTCCGCACGTTGATGCCCATGAGCTGGGCGGCGTGGATGTCCTGCGACGTGGCGCGCAGGGCCCGGCCGAACTCCGACTTCATCAGGTACAGGTAAAGCCCGACCGTGATGGCGACGGCCACGGCGAAGGAGATGACGTACGCCAGGTTCATCGAGACCCCGGCGAAGCGGATGACCGTCTCGGCGTAGCTGGTGCGGACCTGCCGGTAGTCGGCGGTGAACAGCAGCTGGGCGGTGTTCACCAGGGCCATCGAGAGGCCCACCGTCAGCAGGATCTGGTTCATGTGCGAGGCCGTGGCGATGCGGTGGATGACCAGCCGCTGAATGAGCATCCCCAGCACGAAGAGCGCCGGGGCGCTGATCAGGATGCCCGCGTAGGGGTCGATGCCGAAGTTGTTCACCAGCAGGTAGGTGGTGTACATGCCGACCATGAGGAAGGCGCCGTGCGCCATGTTCACGATGTCCATCACGCCGTAGACCAGGGCGAGCCCCACGCCGATCAGGGCGTACATGCCGCCCAGCAGCAGGCCGCTCACCAGGTTCTGCGGCAGCTGTGCCAGAAGCTCCACGCGTTCAACCCCTTTTTTCGAGGCGCCCGGCAGCAGGCCGGGCGCCGTCTGTCTCTCTTACTTCCGCTCAGACCAGGTGGGCGTGGGCAGGATGGGGTCGGCCGCCGCGTACTCCCTCGGCCAGACGGTGACGTAGTTGCCGTTCTGCACCTGGGTGACCAGCATCGGGTGGGCGTTCTGCCCCTTCTCGTCGAACTTCATCGGCCCGAAGATGGTGGCGTCAGGGCCCATGTCGGTGGCGGCCAGCGCATCGCGCACCGCCTGCCGGTCCAGCGAGCCGGCCCGCTCGAGCACGTCCTTCACCAGGTAGAGGGCGGCGTGGGTCTCGGCCGAGTGGTAGGCGGGCTCGACACCGTACCGCTCCTGGAACTTGGCGGCGAACTCCGCGGCGCCCTTCCAGGTGACGTCGGTGGTCCAGAGGGTGGCCGAGAAGGTGTACTCGGCGTCCTTGCCCGCGCCCTCCTCACGCACGAACTCCGGCGTGGAGAAGCCCGCGCCCGCCCCGATGTAGACCTTCGGGTTGAAGTCCAGCTCACGGGCCTGGCGCATGAGCAGGGTGGCATCGAGCAGGTAGGAGACGAAAAGCACCGCGTCAGGGTTCTTGCTCTTCACCGCGCTGATCAGGGGCTTGAAGTCGGGGGCGCCCTTGGCGTAGCCCTCGAAGGCCACCACCTCGATGCCCGCCTCCTCGGCCAGCTTCCGGGCCGGCTCGGCGGTGGAGGTGCCGAAGTTGGTGTTCTCGTAGATGATGGCCAGGGTCTTGGGCTTCACCTGGTCCATCAGGAAACTGATGGCCGTGGAGGCGTACTCGGACGAGGGCGAGTTGATGCGGAAGACGTACTTGGAGCCGAACTCGGTGATGTTGTCCGCCGCGGCCGTGGGCACGATGAACGGCACTTGGTACTTGGTGGCCGTCTGCGCCGCCGGCAGGGTGGCCGCGGAGGAGTAGGAGCCGAGGATCAGCGGCACGTTGGTCTGGGTGGCCAGCTTCTCCGCGGCGGAGATGGCGTTCTCCGGCTTGGAGGCGTCGTCCTCGATGATCAGCTTCAGCGGCCGGCCCAGCACGCCGCCCGCGGCGTTGATCTCCTCCAGGGCGATCTCGTAGCCCCGCTTGTGGGCCTCGCCGAACTTGGCCTCGCTGCCGGTGAGCGCCGTGATGACGCCGATCTCGATCACGTCCGGCAGGTTGGCCCCGTCCGACGTGGCGGACCCGGCCGAGGCGGATGTGCCGGAGGAAGCCGAGGAGCCCTGGGAGCCGGAGCCGGCCGGCGAGGTCTGGGTGGCCGCACCGCCGCAGCCGGCCAGCAGCAGAACGGCCATCAGGAGCGCAAGGAAACGGGAACCTCTCGTCATCACTGTTTCTCCTTTCGGTCGTTGCGTGGCTCTATGGGTCCTCAGGCGCAGAGGAGCCGGCGCGCTTCAGCTCCTCGAGCGCCAGGATCAGCTGGTCGTCGCTGAGGGTGGCGAGGAACGAGTCGAAGACCGGCCTCAGGGCCTCGACCCAGGCCGCCCGCTCCTCGGGCGTCTGCTCGTGGATCTCGACCCGGCCCGACGCCCGGATCCGCTCCAGGTCCTCGGCGTTCAGCCGCTCCGCGTTCTCGCGGATCCAGCGGGTGGACTCCTCCAGGGCCCAGAGGAGCGCCTCCTGCACCTCGGGGTCCAGGTTCTGCCACCGGTCGGCGTCCACGATGACCACGTAGCCCAGGTAGCCGTGGTGCGAGAGCGTCATGTAGCGCTGCACTTCGTGGAACTTCTTGGAGTAGATGTTGGACGGGGTGTTCTCCTGCCCGTCTACCTGGCCGGTCTCCAGCGCCCGGTAGGTCTCGTCGAAGCCGATGGGGATCCCGGTGGCGCCCAGCAGCCGGAACTGCTCCACCAGCACCCGGGAGGGCTGCACCCGGAACCGCTGGCCGGCGAAGTCCTCGGGATGGATCAGCGGCCCGCGGGCGGAGGTCATGTGCTTGAAGCCGTTGTCCCACATGGTGAGGCCCATCAGGCCCCGGCGGCGGAGCACCTGGAAGAGCCGCTCGCCGACGGGCCCTTCCATGGCCCGGACCACATCCTCGTGGTCGGCGAAGACGTAGGGCAGGTCGAACACCTGCCATTCGGGAAAGAGTTCCGCCAGCTTGGCGGTGGAGGGGGCGATGATGTCGACCCGCCCCTCCCGCAGCGCCCGGATCTCGGCCTCGCCGTCGCCCACCAGCGAGCCGTTGGGGAAGACCTGCACCTCGACCCGGCCGCCGGTCCGCTCGTAGACCAGGTCGGCGAACCGCCGGGCCGCCAGGCCCTTGGGGGTGTGCTCGGCCACCACGTGCGAGAACTGCAGGATGATGCGCTCCTCCGGCGCCCACTGCTCGTGGTCGACCACCCGCCGGGGCTGGCACCCCCCGGCTGCGAGGGTTATGGCGAGAACAAGGAGCGGGAATAGGCAGAGCCGGATGCGGCGGACCGCACTCCGCATGGTTACCGCCTCCATGTCGGTAGATTATAACTAACCGTAATGTTTGGTATACGTTTTGAACATAACGTACCTTTTGGTCATATTGTCTGACCAAAACGGGGGCCGGCCCCCTACCGCAGGACGTAGCGGTAGACGGGCCGGCCTACCGGCGCATACTGCAACTCGACGCGCAGCCGCCCCTGCTGCACCAGGTAGTCCAGGTAGCGCCGCACCGTCACCCGGGCCAGGCCGATGCCGTCGCCCACCTCGGCGGCCGACAGCGGCCGGCCCTCGTTGATGAGGTAGAGGAGCACCTGCCGGAGCGTCCACTCCGTCAGCCCCTTGGGCAGCGTCCGCGCTGCGCGGTCGGCCTCCGGCGGGCCGATCCCGGCCCCGGCGCCGCCCCCCAGCCCGGGCCACAGCCGGTCCAGCTCGACCTGGCTCAGGGTGTCGGCCTCCTGAAGCCGCGCCCGCATCTGGGCGTAGGCCTGCAGTGTGGCCCGGAGCCGCTCGAACTTGAAGGGCTTGATGATGTAGTCGACCGCCCCGTTCCGCAGCACGTCCTGCACCGTGCGCACGTCCCGCGCGGCCGTCACGGCCAGCACGTCGCAGGGCAGCGCCCGCCGGCGGATCTCCCGCAGGGCCTCGAGCCCGTCCATGTCGGGCAGGTAGATGTCGAGCAGCACGAGGTCGGGAGCGAGCGCTTCCGCCATCGCCACGCCCTCCTCGCCGGTGCGGGCCGTGCCCGCCACGACGAAGGGACCGCTCTCCTCCACGTACGCCCGGTTCACCTCGGCGACCATCGGGTCGTCTTCCACGACGAGCACGCGAAACGCCTCCACGCTCAGTCCTCCCTTCTGCCATCGGCCTGGTGCCGGGGCAGCCACACGGCGAAGCACGTGCCCTCGGGGCCCGACTCCAGGGTGATCCGCCCCCCGGCGCTCTCCACCCGCCTGCGCACCAGCGCAAGCCCCACGCCCCGGCCCGAGTCGGCTTTCGTGCTGAAGCCCGGCTCCCACACCCGCTCCTGCAGCTCAGGCGGAATGCCGGGGCCGGAGTCCCGCACCTCGATGAACACCGTCCGGTCGTCGTCCTCCACCAGCACGCACACCTTCCGGCGCTGAGGCGGCAGGCCCGCCACGGCCTCCATGGCGTTCTCCACCAGGTTGCCCAGCACCACCACCAGCGCGCCGGCGTCCTGGTCGGCCAGCAGCCCCAGGTGGCACGCCGGGTTCAGCTCCAGGTCCACTCCCAGCTCGCGGGCGCGGTGCAGCTTGCCGTGCAGCAGCCCGGCGATGCGCAGGTCCGCGAAGTGGCCCGCGAGGAAGCGGGACTGCTCCTGCTGTTCCTCGCAACTGGCAAAGATATAGTCGCTGGCCTGTTGGTACCGCCCGAGCTTGATGAGGCCGGCGATGGTGTGCAGCCGGTTCATGTGCTCGTGGTTCTGCGCCCGCAGCGAGTCGACGAAGGCCCGCACGCCGGTCAGCTCCTCGGCCAGCCGGTGGATCTCGGAGCGGTCCTGGAACGTGGCCACCGCCCCGATGATCTCCCCGTTGCGCCACACCGGCACCCGGTTGGTGAGGACCTCGGTGGCGCCCAGGACCATCTCCTGGTTGAACTCCGGCTCGGCGGTCGCCAGGATCTGCGGCAGCCGGCTGTTGGGGATCACCTCCGAGACGGGCTTGCCCAGCGCGTCCTCGCCGACGCCGATCACCCGCTGGGCCTCGGCGTTCAGCACCGTGACCCGCTCCTGCCGGTCGATGGCGATCACGCCCTCGCCGATGGCGTCCAGGATCGCGACCCGCTCCTGGAGCTGCCGGGCGATCTCCGCCGGCTCCAGGCCCAGCAGCTGCCGCTTGATCCGCCCGCCCAGCAGCCAGGCGCCGGTCAGACCGACCCCCATCGCCACCAGGAAGGTGACGCCCAGCTGCGACCGCAGGTCCTGGAGCACCGCCGTCACGGACGGGGTGATGACCCCCACGACGACGATTCCGACCTGTCGCTGGAGATCCTCCGACATGATGGGGACGAAGGCCCGCACGCTGTTGCCCCGCTCGCCCCGGGCATACGAGATGTAGGAGTGCTCGGCGAAGGCCGGGCCGCCGTCCTCCGCCTCGAACCGGGTGCCGATGCGGCTGGCGAGCGGGTGGCTGTAGCGCCGCCGGGCCTGGTCCACGACGACCACGTACTCCATGCCGTTGGCGATGCGGATGCGCTCGGCGATGGGCTGGATGACCGCCTCGCCGCCGGGCTGGCCCAGGTGCCGCTTCACCTCCGTGATCTCCGCCACGGTGCGCGCCACGTGCATCGCCCGCTGGCCCGCCTGCTCCTCCACCGAGCGCAGGGCGTAGAATGCCACCACGACGGTGCCGGCGCTCGCGGAGACCAGCATCAGCGCCGCCGCCAGCAGCGCGATCTGGATGCGCAGCGGCAGGTGAGGGCGGCGCAGCGCAGGTTTGAGGACGCCCATGGCCTTCACCACCGGACAACTGTGAAATGTATGGGGATATCGTGTCTATTTCGTGATCAGAACGATAATTCCTTTTGATGCGGCATATGTGACGACAGTTCCGACAACATCGCGGACAGGCCTGAAACGGCGGGAAGCGGGCAATCGTCTGATGTGGCAAGCGAGTCTCCAACCAGTCAGCTAGGAGGCGACGACGTGAGAACAGTCTGGCTCTGGGTGGTTCTGTTGACGCTCCTGACGGCGTCACCCGCCGCTGCGGCGGCAGGTGTCAGCTTCACGGTCGAGCCTGCGTTCCAGGGCCACTTGAAGGAGGGCGAGTGGGTCACCCTCTGGGTGGAGGTGCGGAGCGAGGGCGGGGCCGCCGCCGGCGAGGTGGTGGCGGAGATCCAGCCCGCTCCGGGCATGGAGCACCTGCCGCGCCCGCGATACGCCGTGCCGTACGACCTGCCGGTCGGCGGAACCCGGCGGCTGGCGGTGGCCCTGCCGAACGAGTACAACTGGCCCGTGACGGTGGGGCTGTACGCCGGCGGAGAGCTCGTGGACCGACGCACGATCGATCTCAGCTGGGAGCCCCGGTACGTGCTGACGGCCGGGCTGCTCTCCGATGACGACGGGCTCCTGGAGACCCTCGCCGCACTGCGGGGCGGCGAGACCGTCCGGGCCGTGGCGCTGGAGGCCGGGAGCCTGCCCGACAGCCCGACGCTGCTGGCCAGCCTGGACCTGCTGGTCATCGCACGGTACGACGCGGCGCGGCTCACCCCGCAGCAGCTTCAGGCCCTGGAGGCCTGGGTGGCCCGGGGCGGAACCCTGGTGCTCTTCGGCGGCCCCGACTGGCAGCGCACGCTGGCGCCGCTGCCCGGAAGCCTGCTGCCCGTGGAGGTGACCGGGGTCGGGGAAGTCCCGCTGGCGCCGCTGGGCGACCTGGCCGGCGTACCGCTGGAGGGCACCGGCGCCGTGAGCGTCGGGACGCTGGTCCGGGGAACGGTGCTGCTCCAGGCTGACGGATCGTCGGGCGTTGCCGGTGCCCCGGGCACTGCGGAAGGGACGGGCGGTGCCGACGCGGGCGCCCTCGTGCTTGCCGCCTCGGCACAGGTGGGCTCCGGCCGGGTGGTCTACCTGGCCTACGATCCGACCGAGGCGCCGTTGGCCGGCTGGGCGGGCCATCCCGTCCTGCTCGACCGGCTGGCGGGCCTCTCCGCCGGGCGGCTGACGGCGGTGGCCACGGACTGGCGGGTGCAGGATGCGATCCAGCAGATCCCCGACTGGGGAATGCCCTCGGTCTGGCTGGTCGGCCTCGTGCTCGGCGGCTACCTGGTCGCCGTGGGCCCCGTCAACTACCTGGTGCTGCGGCGGCTCGACCGGCGGGAGTGGGCCTGGCTCACGGTGCCGGTGCTGTCGCTCATCTTCCTCGGCGGCGTGTACGGCATGGGCGCCGGGCGCTTCCAGGGCGGCATCACGCACCTCATGACCGCGACCGAACTCGTCCCGGGCTCCGGGACCGGGTTCATGACCGGCTACGTGGGCCTGTACGCGCCGGGCCGGACCCAGCTGTCGCTGTCTCTCCCCGGCGCCGGGCTGGTTCGCCCGCTGACCACGGGTACCTTCGTGGGCGGCGTGCAGAGCCGCATCGTGGCCGGCGATTCGCCCGGCCTGGAGCTGGAGGGGCTGACCAACTACAACATGACGGCCTTCGCCCTGGAGCAGCCGCTGACGGTCTCCGGCGGGCTGGAGCTGGTGGACCTGGAGGTCAGCGAGACGCACCTGACCGGCCGGGTACGCAACACCCTCCCGGTGCCCCTGGCCGGGGTCGAGGTGGCCACGGCCCAGGACCTGACCTCCGTGGGGAACTTGGCGCCCGGGGAGACCTCCGAACCTTTCACGGTCGGACGGAACGCGGGAATCATTCCGGGCATCAAGGGGCTGATCTATCCCCCGGAGGCGCAGTCGCCTGACGACGACGCCGACCCGCGCCGCGAGCAGCTGCGCGCCTTCGTCTGGGAGTCCGGGCAGGGCCGGCTCGGCTCGGGGCTGCTGGTGATGGGCTGGACGGAGGCGCCGCTGGCGCAGCCGCCGGTGCCCGAGCTCGGGCGCCGGGTGGAGGGCGCCAACCTGGTCTACGTCTTCCACCCGCTGCCGGTGTGGAAGGGCGGCGACCTCGAGGCCGGCGTGGTCCTGGGCCGCCCGGTGGACGCGGAGCGGGTGCAGCTCATCGGGCGGAACGCCTACTACGCGCCCCCGGACAGCCACCGGTTCGTCATCGGGCTGCCGCCGCTGGATCCGGAGCAGGTGGCTGAGGTGATCCTGGACCTGCAGGGGCCGGTACGGGAGGCCGTGATGTCGGTCTTCGTCCGCAACCAGCGCACGGGCGAGTGGTTGCCGCTCACCGAGCAGCAGACGGTGCTCACCGACTGGCAGGACTACGTGCTGCCCGGCGGGGCGATGGAGCTCAGGTATGACGTCTCCGCCGACGCCGAGTTCGTGGCGCCGACGGTGGCCGTGAAGGGGGTGCGCTGATGCTGCGGGTGGAAGGGCTGGTCAAGCGCTTCGGCGACGTGGAGGCGGTGCGGGACGTGAGCTTCGCCGTGGAGCCCGGGGCGATCTACGGCTTCGTCGGTCCCAACGGCGCCGGCAAGACGACGACGCTGAAGATCATCGCGACCCTCCTCACGCCCGAGGCCGGGCGGGTGTTCATCGGCAGCACGGACGCGCTGAAAAACCCCGGCGAGGCGCGGGCCCGGTTGGGCTACATGCCCGACTTCTTCGGCGTCTACGACAACCTGAAGGTCGACGAGTATATGCAGTTCTACGCCGACTGCTACGCCGTGCCCACGGCGGGGCGGGACCGGCTCATCGAGTCGCTGCTCACGCTGGTCCGCCTGGCCGACAAGCGGGGGGCGTACGTCGACGAACTCTCGCGGGGCATGAAGCAGCGGCTGTGCCTCGCCCGCTGCCTGGTGCACGACCCCGATGTCCTGATCCTCGACGAGCCGGCCTCGGGGCTGGACCCCCGCAACCGGGTCGAGCTGCGGGAGATCTTGCAGGAACTGCGCCGCCGGGGCAAGACGATCCTGATCTCGTCGCACATCCTGGCCGAGCTGGCGGAGCTGTGCACCCACATCGGGATCATCCACGCCGGGCGGATGGTCGCCTCGGGCCCCGTGGAGCAGATCCAGCGGGAGGCCGGGGCGAGGGTGATCGAGGTGCGGTTGGGTGGTGTGCCTTCCGGACCGGATGCGGGGGGTGCCCCCGCAGCGCAGGACGGCCGGCTGGAAGACGCGGCTCAGGTAGCCCGCGCGGCCCCTGGCGTCCGCAGCGTCGCCGTGGAGGACGGCGCCCTGCGGGTCGCCCTGGAGGGCGACGACCCGGAGGCGGCGGCGCTGCTCTCCCACCTGGTGCGGGCCGGGCTGCCCATGATCCACTTCGCCGAGGTCAAGTCGAAGCTGGAGGACGTCTTCATGGCGATCACGGGGGGTGAGGAGGAGTGAGCGCACTGCGGGGCTTCGTGCTCAACCCGGTGTTCCTCCGCGAGGTCCGGGTGCGCATGCGGGGCTGGCGGACCGCGGGGATCATCGTGCTCTACGTGGGGCTCCTGGGTCTGCTGGCGATGCTGATCTTCGCCGCATCCATGAGGACCAACCGGACGGTGGGGTTCGCGCCCGAGGTGGGCGCCATCATCTACGCGGCCCTGGCGATGTTCCAGCTCGTGCTGCTGGTGCTGGCCGTGCCCGGGCTCGCCGCCGGGGCCATCGCCGGCGAGCGGGAGCGGCAGACCCTGGACCTGTTGCTGGTGACCCGCCTCACCGCGGCGCAGGTCGTGGTCGGCAAGCTGCTGGCGGCCACGGGCTTCGCCCTGCTGCTCATGTTCGCCTCGCTGCCGGTCTTCGGGCTGATCTTCCTCTTCGGGGGCTTCTCGCTCTACCGGCTGGGGCTGTCGGCGGTGGTGTACGTGGTGACCGTGCTGCTCCTCGGGGCGGTCTCGATCTACTTCAGCGCCCTGTACCGCCGCACCCAGACCGCGGTGGTCGCCGCCTACGGGGTCATCACCACGTGGACCCTGCTGTCGCCGCTGTTCGGCGCCCTGACGTACCACGTGTTCTTCGACCGGGCGAACCCGCCCGTCTGGGGGCTGGTCTTCGCCTACACCAACCCGGCCTTCGGCCTGGCCGCCGCAGCCGGCCTGCCGCTCTCCGAGATGACCCGGCTCTACACGCCCATCCTCACGACGGAGGCGCTCCGGGAGGCGATCTGGTGGAAGTACTGCCTGATCGCCCTGGGGTTGATGGCGCTGCTGCTCTGGCGCACGGTGCGGCGGCTCGATCCCGTGCGGGCTCCTGCCCGCCGCTGACCGCCGCGGCGCCGCGCGGCCGGAGGGCGCCGGCGCGCCGAGCCCCGAGGCGCCTGTTGGCTGCACGGCGGCGACTGCAAGCTGCGCGGCGGCGGCCCCCTGCACATGCGCAGGGGGCCGTCGCTTGCGCGCCGGCAGGGGGCCTGCCGAATACCCGTGTGGTTCTGTTCAAAGAATACACGGGACGGGGAGGTGCTCACTGCCGGTGGACCGTCAGCTCATCGTCCAGTATTTGCGCCGCTGGCAGGTGGCGCAGGCCGACGCCCTGGCCGCCCAGGTCGAGTCCTGCAGCGGGGCGAGGCTGCCCGACCAGCTTCAGCTGGCCCTGGCCGCGGAGAAGGCGAACATGCCCGTCAGCCCGGCGCTTGCGGAGAACCGGGAGATGGTGCGTACGCTGATGGGCAACAGCTCCGATCTGATGGAGCGCAGCCTTTACATCGGTACCAACCAGCTGCCCGCGGCCCTGTTCTGCCTGGACGGCATGGCGGAACGGACGCAGGTCATGACGATTCTCGAGTCGGTCGCGGTGAGGACCCAAGGGGTCACCTTGCCGGCCGACGGCGCCGGTACCCTGCTCACGGCGCTGGAACAGATGATCCCCAGCGTCATGGTCCGGGGCGTCAGCGTCCTCGGGCAGGTGCTCGATGCCCTCCTGATGGGCGACACCGTCCTGTTCGTGGATGGGCTGACCTCTGCGCTGGTCATGCCCACCGACGGACCGCCCGGGCGCCAGCCTGACGAGCCCCTCACCGAGCCGGTCGTGCGCGGCCCCAAGGACGGCTTCACCGAAACGCTCTCGGACAACATCGCCCTCATCCGCCGCCGCCTGCGGGACGACCGCCTGCGCGTGGAGCGGATGACGCTGGGCGAGCGGTCGCGGACGCGCGTCGTGATCATGTACATGATGGGCATTGCCACGCCGGAACTCGTGCAGGAGGTTCGGTGCCGCGTCGGCCGCATCCAGATCGACGCGATCCTGGGAACCGGGTACATCGAAGAGATGATCGAGGACGACCCGTTCACCATCTTTCCGCTGCTGAAGGTCACCGAGCGGCCCGACGTGGTCTCGGCCGGCCTTCTGGAGGGGAAGGTGGGCCTGATCATCGAAGGCTCGCCGCACGTGCTGCTCATGCCGTCGACCCTGGTCGCCGAGATGCAGTCGGCCGAGGACTACTACCACCGCTGGCCCATCTCCTCGTTCATGCGGAGCCTCCGCTACGTCTACCTCCTGATCGCCTTCCTCGGCCCCGCGTTCTATGTCGCGGTCACCACCTTCCACCATGAACTGGTGCCCACGAACCTGCTGGTGACCCTGATCGCGGCGCGCGAGGGGGTTCCCTTTCCGGCCGTGCTGGAGGCGCTGATGATGGAGCTCACGATGGAGGCCCTGCGGGAGGCCGGCGTGCGGCTGCCCAAGGTCGTGGGTCAGGCGGTGTCGATCGTGGGGGCCCTGGTGATCGGCGAGTCGGCCGTGGCCGCCGGGCTCGTCTCGCCGGTCATGGTGATCGTCGTGGCGCTCACGGCGATCTCCTCCTTCATCATCCCGCTGTACGCCATGTCGCTCGCCGTTCGGCTCCTGCGCTTCGTCCTCGTCATTCTGGCCGGCACCTTCGGGTTCTTCGGCATTGTGGTGGGGCTCATGGCGCTCTTCGTCCACCTGGTCAGCCTCCGCTCCTTCGGCGTGCCCTACCTGTCTCCCATCGTTCCGCCCACCGCCGGGGATCAGCGGGATGTGTTCGTCCGGGTGCCCTGGTGGGCCATGCGGCGGCGGCCGCAGTTCATGCCGGCCGTCGACCACCGCCGCAGCGGCACGGCCAACCGGCCCAAGGCTCCGGCGACCGGGGATGGGGGGTGAAGCCGTGAGCATCCGGATCAGCGGCGGACTCTACGCCGCGGTGCTGGTTGTGACGGAGTTCATCATGCAGTACATGCTCCTGCCCCGGGTCCTGCTGGAGAACGCCGGACAGGAAGCGTGGATGACCATGATCCTCGTGGGGGTGCACGCGCTGGCCGTCGGCTTTGCGGTGGTGTGGATCGCCTGCCGCTTTCCCGACCGCGACCCCCTGAAGGCGATCCGGTGCGCCATCGGGCCCTGGGCCACCTACCCCATCGCCCTCATCTACGGCGCCTTCAACCTGCTGGTCTACGCCCTGTCGCTGCACGACGTGCAAACCTTCACCAGCGTCCTCATCGTCCCCGACACCCCGGCCTGGGTGCTGTCCGCCATCATGGCGCTGCTGGCGGTCTACATCGTGCACCAGGGCGTGGAGCCCATCGCCCGCACCGCGTACGGCGTCCTGATGCCCCTCATCCTGGTGCTCCTGATCCTGCCGGTGGCACTGGTGCCGGAGATGAGCGTCCTGCAGGTCGATCCGTTCCTGTGGAAGGGGTTCGCAGGCGTGCTGAAAGGGGCGTGGATCGCGCTGCCGTGGTCGGGGCAGAGCATCATCGTGCTGAGCCTCATCCGGCACCTCAGCCCGAAGGTGAACCCGTACAAGTGGACCCTGGTCGGGGTGGCGGGTTCGCACGTCGCACTGGCCGCGTTCGTTCTGCTGATCAGCCTGAGCTTCGGGTCGCTCCTGCCCTCCCGTCTGCTGTACCCCGGGTACGAGATGTTCGCAATTGTGGCGCTGACGGAGTCGATCGAGCGCATCCAGGCCGGAATCATGCTGCTCTGGCTGTTCGGCAGCCTGATCACCATCACCGTGTACCTGTTTGCGGCCGTGGAGGAGGGCAGTCTGGCCCTGGGCGTCCGGCGGCGATTCTGGATCACCGTGATCGTGGGGACCGCCGGGGTGCTGATCGCCCAGACGGTGGGAGGGGGGCTGCAGCGCCGCAGCGTCGCCCGGCAGAATTGGTGGATGCTGCTTCACATCGGCGCCATCTGGGGCGTGGTGATTCTGCTGGGCATCGGCGCACTCCTGGCCCGGCGCCGACAGGGGGCGGGTACGAATGCGTAGACGGTGGCTGTCGCTTCTCTTGCTCCTGCTGTTCACGACGGTCATGCTCTCGGGCTGCTGGAGCCGCATCGAACTCAACGACATCGGGCTCGTCCTGGGCCTTGCGGTGGACGTGGGGGAGCAGGAGGAGGTGCGGCTGACGCTCTACGTGCCGCGGCCGCTGACCCAGCACCTCTCCGGCGGCGGGGGAGGCAACCAGGAGCCGGCCTGGGTGGTGGCGCGCGAGGCGGACAACTTCGCCGACGCACTGGCCTTGATCCGGCTGGCCTCCGCCCGCCGGCTCGTCTTCCACCACCTGCGGGTGGTGCTGATCGGCGAGGAGTACGCCCGCCGGCACGGGATCGGAGACATCCTGGACGTGCTGGCCACCAACAACGAGATAAGGCTCACGGTCCGCCCGTTTCTGGTCGAGGGGCGGGCCCAGGAAGTGCTGGAGACCCTCCCGCAGCTCCGCACCCTGCAGCCGTTCAACCTCACCGGCATCGTCCAGGCGAAGGGCGGGCTGGAGTGGCGGCTGAAGGACGTGCTGGTGGCCCGCATGTCTGACACGCACTCTGTGTGGATGCCGACCGTGAAGGTGATCCCCCGCCAGGCGGCCAAGCCGCTCGGGCCCACCACCACCGTCACGCTGAGCGGCGTGGCCCTGTTCCGGCGCGACTTCCTGCAGGTCGTCCTCGATCCCTGGGCATACCAGGTCATGGCCTGGTTCCTGGGGAGGCCGACCGGCTTCACGATCACGGCGGACTGCCCGACGGCAGGGAAGGGCACGGTCTCCGCCCGCGTGCTGACCGGCAAGACCCGCGTTCGCCCCCGCTGGCAGGACGACAAGGTGGCCTTCCGGGTGGAGGCGATCGCCACGGTGAACGTCACGCGTTCGGAGTGCGGGACTGGCGCTGTAAAGGAAGACGAAGTGCGGCAGAAGCTGGAGCAAGTCCTGGCGGACGACCTGCGCCGGCGGTTGGAGCTGTTCATCACGGTCATCCAGGATGCCGTGACCGATCCGGTGGGTTTCGGCAAGCACGCACAGCTGGCCTTTCCCCGGTACTACAAGATGATGGAGGACAAGTGGGGCGAGGAGGTGTGGATCAACACGCCGGTGGAGGTGGCTACACGGGTCACGATCACCCAGGCCGGCACGGTGACGGGGCCGGTTCACCCGACCGAGCGGGAGATGCGCGAGGGCAAAGCGCAGTGACGAACGCTGCGCTTCTCCGCGAAATTTGGTACAATTCGGACCGGGGGTGAGCCGCGTGTTCGAGCCGCTGTCTGTGGCCATCGGCCTCGCAGGCATGGGGGACCTGCTGGCGATCTGGCGGGGCGTTCGCTGGCTTCGTTACATCTTCAAACCGGGGACGATGCTGCTCATCATCGCCCTGGCGGCCACCGGCCAGCCCGAGGCAGGGACCTACGGGCACCTGGTACTGGCGGGCCTGCTCTTGTCGGTCGCGGGCGACGTCTTCCTGGTCCTGCCGCGGAACCGCTTCCTGGCGGGGCTGGTGTCGTTCTTCCTGGCGCACGTGATGTACATTGCGGCCTTTGCGGCGCGGCGGGCCGGCTGGGGCCTGCCGGACGTCCTGGCGCTGGCGGCGCTGGCCGCCGTGGCGGTGCTCTTCTTCCGCCGGATCCGTCCCGGGGTGCTCCGGGAGGGAGGTCGACGCATGGCGCTGGCCGCCGGCCTCTACGTCACCGCCATCTCGCTGATGGTGCTGGCGGCCGTCGGCACCCGGCAGCCCATCCTGCTGGTGGGGGCCCTGCTCTTCTACCTCTCGGATGCCATCCTGGCCTGGAACCGGTTCGTCCGGCCCCTGCCCGGGGCGAACCTGGGCGTGATGAGCGCCTACTTCGCGGGGCAGTACCTGATCGCGGTGAGCGTGCTGGCCGCGGCGGGGGCGTCCGGTGCGGCGTAGGGCAGGCGGGGCAATGCACGAAGGCCGGGAGACCACGCTTGGTGTGGTCTCCCGGCCTTGTCATGCAGACCATGCCTGTCTGCAGACTACTTCGCCAGGTGGCGGATCAGGAAGTCGGCCATGGCGCCGTAGCCCTTCAGCTGGTTGGTCCGCTTGGTGAAGCCGTGCCCCTCGTCGTCGAAGACCAGATACTCGACCTCCCGGCCCATGGATCGCAGCCGTTCGACCATCTGGTCCGACTCGGCCTTGACCACCCGGGGGTCCATGGCGCCCTGCACCACCATGAGCGGGCACTTGATCTGGTCCACGTAGGTGATGGGCGAGCGCTCGATCAGGAAGTCCCGGTCCTCCTCGGCGTCGCCGATCCAGGCCTTCATGAGCGGCTTCCAGTGGGGCGGCACCGAGTTCACGAAGGTGATCAGGTTCGACGGGCCGCAGAAGTCGCAGGCGGCGGCCCAGAGGTCGGGCAGGCGGGTGGCCGCCGAGAGGGTGGCGAAGCCGCCGAAGGAGCCGCCCCAGACGCCGATGCGGTCGCCGTCGATCCAGTCCAGCGAGCGGAGGTAGCGGTTGCAGGCTTCGATGTCCTTCAGCTCGGCCCCGCCCCAGTCGCGGTGGATCCGCTTCTGGTAGTCGATGCCGAAGCCCGTGGAGCCCCGGATGTTGGGGGCCAGCACGGCCACCCCGCGGCTCAGCAGGTACTGGTAGAAGCCGCCGTAGTTGTACCCCGGCCGCTCCTGGGCCTCGGGGCCGCCGTGGATGGAGAGCACTACGGGCACCTTCTGCCCGGGCTGCACGCCATGCGGCCGGTACAGCCAGGCCGGAATGCGCAGGCCGTCGAAGGCGTCGATGTGGACCGGCTCCGGCTCCACGAAGACCTCGTCGGGGATGTTGCCCAGCATCGACTCGGTGACCTTGGTCAAGGTGCCGGCGTCGACGTCGAGCACGTAGATCGTGGGGGCCTCCTTGTAGGTGGCCATCTGGAGGAAGAGCCGGTTGCGCGTGTCCCGCCGGGCAAACTTCAGGGCCGAGACCACCCCGGCGGGGATGGGCGGAAGGTCCAGGAGGCGGCCGCTCTCCCGCTCGATCACCCGCACGACCGAGCGGCCGGCCTCGTTGACCACGTAGGCCATCAGGCTCTGGTCGGCGTTCAGGCTGCAGCCCTCGACATCCCAGTCGTCGGTGACGGCGTACGACCACCTGTCCTCCGCCAGGTTGTAGAAGCCGAGGCCGTGGAACTCCCGCCCGTCGTTGGTGACGAAGTAGAAGCCGGAACCGTCCTTCAGCCAGGGGCCGGGGAAGAACGTCGCCTGCCGGCCCGGATGGGCGGTGAGGTTCTTGATGTCGCCGGAGGCGACGTCGATCAGGAGCAGGTCCTGGTCGGTGTTGCCGTAGAACTGGATGGCCGCGATCTTCGACCCGTCCGGCGAGAAGGAGATGGCATGCCGCAGCCCCCCGCCCGGCGTCAGCTGACGGGTCTCGCCGGTCTGCGTGTCGTACAGGTAGATGTCGACGTCCTGCGGATTGGCGGCGTTGCCGGAGAAGGCCAGGTAGCGCCCGCAAGGGGAGAAGGCGGCGAGGCTGTACTGCACGTCCGGCCGGTCCGTGATCTGCTCGGGCCAGCCGCCCACGGTGTCCATCAGGTAGACCTGATACTTCTCATCGCCGTGGTGGTCGGCCACGAAGGCGATGCGGGAGCCGTCCGGGGTGAAAATGGCCTCCCGCACGGCATTCTCCGTGAACATCGTCAGCTGCCGCGGCCATCCGCCCTGGCTCGGGACCTGCCAGAGGTTGAATTGGCCGCTGATGTCGCTGACGAACAGGAACGACTCGCCGTCAGGCGCCGGCTGCAGGGCCATGATCCGTCGCGTTGCGAAGAACTGTTCGAACCGGTACTGGGGACGTGCGCTCATCGATGCCATTCCTCCTTCGCGAAGTTCGTCCATATGACGGTCTGGGGTTTATGAATGGTTCGATTTATCGCGTAGGTCACGCCGTGGCCTGGTCCGAGCCGGCCGGCCCGGGCACGGCGTGTCGCTCCTCCCGGGCGACCCAGCGGAAGAAGATGATGACCCAGGCGAAGATGAAGATTACCCCGCCGGCCAGGTGCATGATGACCCCTGCCATCTGCTGGTCGGACATCGGGTCGATGCCGAAGAGGCGCGGCGCCTCCTCGTAGAACGGGTACAGGACCACGTCGGAGAAGGTGATGACGGCAAAGGCCGCGATCTGGGCCAGCGCGGCCAGGAAGACGTACGCCATCTTCCCCGGATCGGTGAGGCCCGGCAGCTCCCGGGTGGGCGGGCAGACGGGCCACCACATCAGCAGGGCGGTTATGACCAGGATGGCGTGTTGGACGGCGTGGAACCAGTGGTAGAGCAGGATCGCCTGGTAGGCAACCGGCAGGTGCCAGAGGGAGTAGATCAGGTTGAAGAGCAGCAGCGCCGGCACGGGATGGACCAGCGCCCCCAGCACGCGGCGCAGCCCCGGCCGCCGGAGCAGGGGGCGGAGGGCCCAGTCGGGTGTGCCCAGCAGGATGAGCGGCGGCATGATCATGGTCAGCAGGGTGTGCTGGAACATGTGCACGCTGAAGAGGTACCGCTCAGACATGATGTGGATCGGCGTGCCCTCGCTCAGGTAGACCATCCAGAGGCCCAGCGAGAAGAGCACCTGCCGGTGGACCGGTACCGGCGGTCCCCAGCGGTACGCCTGCCGCCAGAGGTTGACCAGGAGCAGGTAGGCGGCGTTGAGCAGGACGATCCATGCCAGGACGTCGGGGTACCACAGTTCCTCGAAGCGGTGGGCCCAGAGGTCGGCGGCCATCCGCTCACCTCCCATGTGCGCGGCACCGCTGGCGGGGCAGCGACGCCCCGCCCGCTCGGATTACGCCAGGCTGATGAACTTCACGGCGATCGTGATCAGCGCCGCCAGGGTGACGCCGACGGCGAAGATGGCCGTGAGGATGCGCGCATCGAAGCGCAGGTGCATGAAGTAGGCAGCCACCAGGAAGAACTTGGCGGCGGAGAGCAGGGCCAGGATCGTCACCACCAGCGCCGACGCGCCCCGGACATACAGGATGAGGAACTCGGCGGCCGTGATCACCGCCAGGACGGCGCCCACGGCGACGAAGGTGCGGGGGGTGGGGTGGGCCCGGTGCAGTGGGGTGACCTTGGCCCTCTGGGCGGCGGGCATTCCGGTCTTCACGTGCGCACCTCCCCTACTGGACGAACTCGAGCAGGTAGACCACGGTGAACAGCACGATCCAGACGATGTCGACGAAGTGCCAGTACAGGCCGGCCACCTCGACGTCGTCGCCCTTGTCGACCGTGAGCCCGGCGCCGCGGCCGTGGTAGAGCAGGGTGAGCAGCCAGATCACGCCCACCGCCACGTGGGCGCCGTGGAAGCCTGTCAGCGTGTAGAAGGCGGTGCCGAAGACGCTCGACGAGAGGCTGAGCCCCGCGTGGTAGAAGTGGGTGAACTCGTAGGCCTGAAAGCCCAGGAAGGTGAGCCCCATCAGGGCCGTCACCAGCACCCAGCGCCGGGCCAGGCGGCCCTCGTTCCGCTGGGCGGCGTTCACCCCCAGCACCATGGCCAGCGAGGACATGAGCAGCACGAAGGTGGAGACCGTCGTCAGCTCGATGTTGAACAGGTCGGTCGGGCCGACGCCCGGCTGGTAGCCACCCTTGTAGACCAGGTAGCCGACCAGCAGGCAGGCGAAGAAGATCGATTCCGAAGCGATGAAGAGCCAGAACCCCAGCTTTCGGTTGTCGATGCCGGTGTTCGTCTCGTGCGCATGGCCGTGGTGTGCCACCTCAATCACCCTCCCCCGGTTCGATCAGGCTGCCGCCCTCGCCCTCGAAGGCCCAACCCCATAGCGCCAGCAGGGCGATCACGAACCCGGCCACGATGACGGGCACCCCGTAGCTGAGGCGCATCCGGAGGAACAGCACGCCCGCGAAGATGATGGTGGGCGCCAGCGCCAGCAGGACGGGCATGAGCGACGACCCGGGCAGGTGGATGGGAGCCGGGCGGGGCGATTCGTAGTCCAGGGCCTTCTCCTTGCCCTCGGGGTGCTTGTGGAACCAGAAGGCGTCGCGCAGGTACACCGTCGGTACCGTCGCGAAGTTGTAGACCGGCGGCGGGGAGGGGAGGGTCCACTCGAGTGTGCGCCCGTCCCACGGGTCGGCCGGGGCGTCCATGGGCTTGCGCATGGTCACGATGAAGTTGGCGATGAGCACCAGGACCCCGGCGGCCAGGACGAACACGCCGATCGTGGAGAGCAGGTTCCAGACCTCCCAGCCCAGCCCCGGGGCGTAGGTGTAGATGCGCCGGGGCATGCCGAGCAGGCCGAGGAAGTGGAAGGGGAAGGCGAAGGTGTGGAACCCGGCAAAGATGAGCCAGAAGCTCCACCGGCCGAGCCGCTCATCCAGCAGCCGCCCGAAAACCTTCGGGAACCAGTGATGGATGCCGCTCAGGATGGCGAAGAGGGTCCCGCCGATCAGCACGTAGTGGAAGTGGGCGACGACGAAGTAGGTGTCGTGCTGCTGGGTGTCGGAGGGCGCGGCGGCGTGCATGAAGCCCGAGAGGCCGCCGATGGTGAAGCAGGCGATGAAGCCGACGGCGAAGAGCATGGCCGTGGTGAAGCGCAGCCGCCCGCCCCACATCGTGCTGAGCCAGTTGAAGATCTTCACGCCCGTGGGCACGGCGATGGCCATGGTGGTCAGCGAGAAGATCGAGTTGACCACCGGACCCATGCCCACCGTGAACATGTGGTGGCTCCACACGGTGAAGCCCATGAAGCCGATGAGCGCCGTGGAGAAGACCATCACGGAGTAGCCGAAGAGCATCTTGCGGGAGTGGACGGGCAGCACCTCGGAGATGATGCCCATCGCCGGCAGGATCAGGATGTAGACCTCGGGGTGGCCGAACACCCAGAACAGGTGCTGGTAAAGCAGCACACTGCCGCCCTCGGCCACCTCGAAGAAGTTGGCGGCGAACGCCCGGTCAAACATGAGCATGATCAGCGCCACGGTGATCGACGGGAAGGCGAAGATGATGATGGCCGAGGTAACCAGCGTGGTCCAGACGAAGACGGGCATCTTCATCAGGCTCATGCCCGGCGCCCGCATGTTCAGGATGGTCACGATGAAGTTGAAACCGGTGACCAGCGTGCCCACGCCGAGCAGCAGGAGACCGAGGGTCCAGAAGTCGGAACCGAGGCCGCTGGTGTACTGCACCGACGTGAGGTTCGCATAGCCGAACCAGCCGACGTCGGGCACGGCGCCCCGGGCGGTGCCCATCAGCCAGCCTGCGTTGATGAAGATGCCGCCGAAGAGGTAAATCCAGTAGGAGAAGGCGTTCAGTCGGGGGAAGGCCACGTCGCGCGCACCGATGAGCAGGGGAAGCAGGTAGTTCATGAAGGCGGAAAGCAGCGGCGTGACCCCGAGGAAGATCATCGTGGTGGCGTGCATGGTGAAGAGCGCGTTGAAGGTTTTGGCGGTGACGACTTCGAGCCCCGGCCGGGCGAGCTGCAGGCGCATGATCCACGCCTCGATGCCGCCCACCAGGAAGAAGAAGAAGCCCGTGACGCCGTACAGGATGCCGATCCGCTTGTGGTCGACGGTCGCTACCCACGACCAGAAGCCGGTCTGGGCGGTGGGGCGGGGGATGACCCCCAGCGTCTTCGCAGCGGTCGCCATGCGGTCAGAACCTCCGTTTCACGCAGGAGTATGACGGTTCCGGCTGCCGGCGGGCCGGGGCCCGCTTCCCCGCCAGGCGGTTCCCGGCGCGCACCGGGCATGTTTCATGGGTGGGCTCGCCGGCGCGCGGAACGACTGCCCTGGGATGCTGTCACCTGAGGCTCTGCAGGTACTGCACGATGGCATCCAGGTCCTGTTCGGAGAGCCGGGCGTGAGAGGGCATGGTGGTGCCCGGCTTGAAGTCTGCGGGGTTCTTCACCCAGGCTTTCAAGTTTTCATAGTCGTTGGGCAGGATGCCGGCGGCGATGGTGGAGCGCTGGCCCACGTCGGTCAGGTTCGGGCCCACGGTTCCCTGGGCGGCGGTCCCGTCCACGGCGTGGCAGGAGAGGCAGTTGCCGCCCGGCGCCGGCGATTCGAAGAGTTCCTTGCCCCTCGCGGCGACGGCAGAAAGCTCCCCGGGGCCTTCTTTCATGGCCTGCCGTTCCTTCACCCATGCGTCAAAATCGGCCGGGGGCATGGCCACGACCCGGAAGCGCATGTTGGCGTGGGAGTCACCGCAGAACTCCGCGCACTGGCCGAAGTAGACGCCCGGCTCGTCCGCCTGCATCCAGGACACGTTCACCCGCCCGGGGATCATGTCGGTCTTGCCGGCGAGCTTCGGCACCCAGAAGGAGTGGATGACGTCGTTCGACGTGATCTCCAGGCGGATGGGCTGCCCGGTGGGGATGCGCAGTTCGTTGGCGGTCACGATACCCAGACCGGGGTACTCGAAGGCGAACCACCAGCGGTAGCCGGTAGCCCGGACGGTCAGCGACCCATCGGGCGGCGTGGAAGTGGAGAAGGCAGCCTCGACGGTGGGGAAGGCGACGGAGATGAGGATGAGGATGGGGATGAGGGTCCAGATGACCTCGAGCCTGTGGTTGCCCCGGATCTGTCGCGGCACGCCGGTCTGGCCGGGCCGGGCCCGGAAGCGGAAGATGGTGTACAGCAAGGCTGCCGTTACCGAGACGCCGATGCCGATGGCCACGTACAGGGTGTAGAGCAGCAGCCCCGTCTGGGTCTGGGCCACCGGTCCCCTGGGGTCCAGCGGCGTCTGGGGCAGGGTGCTGCACCCCGCCAGTAGGCTGCCGGCCAGCAGGGCGACCACGACTTGTGCCGCACCGCTCAACCTGGTCCGCTTACCCACGAGTCAATCGCCCCCCGCATACCATCAAAGTTGTATGTCGGATTAGGGTGGTGAAAGGAGAGGCCACCCAAAGCATAGTACAAAAGGACTAGTCTGACAACCCGAAATTGTGAGACGCACTCTTGCGCACGGGGTCGCCTCCACACGGGACCGGGCGACGGGGCCGCACTGGCCACGGCCCCTTCGACTGACGCGTCGCCTGGCGCAGGACCCTGGACGGGGCTAGCGGCCGTCACGCCGCAGCCCCGTCATCGCGTAGAGGATGCCGACCCATGCGCCCTTCATATTTCGGTAGGCGCCCACGATGAAGGCCGCCCCGAACCCGCACCAGATCAGCAGCTGCTCCCGGGGGCCGAGGTCGGTGAGGGCAGCGGTGAGGTAGATGCCCGCCACCACGAGTACGGCGGTGACGCTGTAGGCCACCAGCATGGCCCCGATGAAGTCGCCCTCTTCGGGCTCGAACGGGACCCCGCACGCCGGGCATCGCTCCGCCAGCCCCAGGGCGCCCCGGGCCATGGAGCCTCTGCGGCACGCCGGGCAGCGGAGGCGCAGGCCGTCCCAGGCGGCCCTGGCCATCGGCCACAGCACGGCATCACCTCCCGGCCAGCAGCTGGCGGATCTGCGCCATCACGTCCTCCGAGTTCAGCAGGTTGCCGTCGTGGAAGGCCCGGATCCGCCCCTCCCGGTCCACCAGGGCCACCCGGCCGCTGTGCTCGACCCGGTAGTCCGCCGCCTGCTGGGCTTTGGACGACCCCGTGACGGCGTGGTGTCCGGTCGGGGCCGACTCGATGCCGGGGGGTGCATCCCCAGCGGACGCTCCTGGTCCATGGTCATGGTGTGAAGCTGCCGCGCTCGGTTCTGTCCCGGTGCTGTGCAGCGCGTCTGCACCGGGCGTCCCGAATCCGGTGTTGCGGTGAGCATCTACGACGGGCGTCTCAGACCCGGTGTTGTGGTGTGCATCTGTAGCGGAAGCTCCTGACCCATGGTCATGGTGCGATTGTGCAGTGTGCGTCTCCGCACCGTGCTCATGGTGTGCATCCGCTGCTGATGCCGCTGATCCAGGGCCCTGGTGCGCACCCGCCTCAGGCGCCGACGCATCGTGGTGGTAGAACGCGTGGACCCGCTCGTTTGTGGGCACCTGCTGCATCCCCACCAGGAACCCCTCCTCGACCAGCGACCGCACTTCGTGCAGTTCGCCGGTGAGGAAGCGCCAGGACGACGTGTCCGCACCGTAGATCCTGGCGTAGGCCGTCAGCCTTTCCGGGGTGTCGTACTCCGGATCGACGGTGATGGAGAGGAGGTGAACCTTGTCGGTGAGCCCGGCCCTGGCCAGCTCTGCCTGGAACGCCGCCATCCGGGCACTGGTGGCGGGGCAGATGTCAGGGCAGGAGGTGTAGATGAAGGCGACCAGGTGGATGAGGCCGTCCAGGTCGGCGCGGGTGAACGGCTGGCCCTCCTGGTCTACCAGGGCAAAATCCGGCACCTCGCCGAACACCGGAAGCGCCAGCTGGCGCATGGCGGTCCGAATGGCCAACACGCCGGCCAGAGACAGCACCACGAGGCTGACGGAGAGGAGCAGGCCAATGCGGATGCTGCGGGGCAGGGGTGCACCCTCTGCGACCACCGGAGTCCCTCCTTTCGGACGTCGAGACCTGTCCCGGGCGGATATATTATCCGTCAAGTCTAATAATTCCTGCGCCTGCGGCGGGGTTTTGAAAGATTGGCAACATTTTTGTTACTTTGGCGCCGAAAGCGGAAGGATTCCGCCGCGGGGCGTCAAAACCATCCATATACGCAGCGCAAGCGCGATAATTGGGACAGATGGTGAAGGGGGAGTGCCGCATGTCCGCACTGGCGGGGGAGCGGCCCGCACGGCAGGTGCTCCGGGACTACCTGATGCTGACCAAGCCCCGCATCGTCCTGCTGCTCATGCTGACCGGCCTGGCCGGCATGTGGGTGGCCGCCGGCGGCCCGCCGCCCCCGGGGCTGACCACAGTGACCATGGTCGGCCTGGGGATGGCCTGCGGTGCGGCCAACGCGATCAACATGTGGTACGACCGGGACATCGACGCCGTGATGAAGCGAACCCAGAAGCGGCCCCTGCCCGGAGGCCGGCTGAGCCCCGCGCGGGCGCTCTGGTTCGGCGTGACCACCGGTGTTCTCAGCTTCCTGATCCTGGCTACGGTCAACCTCCTCACGGCCTGCCTGGCCGCCGCAGGGCTGCTGTTCTACGTGCTGGTCTACACGATGTGGCTGAAGCGCTCTACCGTGCACAACATCGTCATCGGCGGGGCGGCGGGCGCCGTGCCGCCCCTGGTAGGATGGGCTGCGGTGACCGGGACCGTGGATTGGGCGGCCCTGGCCATGTTCCTGGTGGTCTTCGTCTGGACGCCGCCCCACTTCTGGGCCCTGGCGCTCTTCCGGGGTGAGGACTACGCCCGGGCCGGCGTGCCCATGCTCCCCGTTGTCCGAGGAGAGCGCGCCGCCAAGTGGCAGATCCTGCTGTACTCGGTGCTCCTGATCCCTGCGGGGGTCTCGCTCTACTTCACCGGCCGGGTGGGGGCCCTGTACTTAGTGACGGCCGTGGCGTCGGGCTGCGCCATGGTGGCGGCGTCAGTCAGGCTGCTGCGGGAGCAGATGCCCCGACTGGACTGGGCGTACCGCACCTACGGTTGGTCGCTGCTGTACCTCACCGTGATCTTCCTGGCGATGGTGGTGGACGTGAACCGGGTCTGACCTCGGGCTGGGGGAGCACGCTCTTGTCGTACCCGGACCGGGTTGGGTGCCGGGGCACATGTACGGTCCCGAGGCCGCCAGTGGCGCGGCCCGGGGCTGGTATGAAGGGGGGAGGGAGGCGCCGTGGAACGCATCCTGGCCGTGTTGCCCACCGTAAACGCCGCACTGATCTCGGTCAGCGGCGTCTTCATCGTGCTGGGCATCCGGGCGATCCGCCGGGGCGACTCGGGGTGGCACCGGCGGGCGATGCTG
>Ga0134099_1000783_pt1 | contig 33952 bp, 30 predicted proteins | sample 10_taG_2_FD_105482 | JGI IMG/M metagenome (GOLD analysis project Ga0134099, IMG submission 105482) | Switchgrass degrading microbial communities from high solid loading bioreactors in New Hampshire, USA - 10_41_5_180_A2 metaG | ecosystem: Engineered > Bioreactor > Semi-continuous > Anaerobic >...
CTCTCCGTTTTCGACCTCTTTCACTTTATTTAAGGAGAGGCTGTTGAGCCTGGCAGCCAGGGAAGCCGTGAATCCTTCCGGCATATGTTGAGCAACAACCACCGGTACCGGAAAACTGGCCGGAAGTTGGGCTAATACTGTTTGTAAGGCTGTAGGACCGCCTGTGGAAACACCGATGGCAACAATTTCTATTTTCTGAGCTGGAACTTTACTGGGTAAATCAACACTAACCTGACTGGGCCGGCTTAGTTTTGCGCCACTATAAGGGCTGGTCTCATGTCTTTTACTCAGTAGAGATATATTGCTTCCTGCAACACTTTTAATCTTTAGGATCAAATCTTGGGCAAGTCCAGCCAAGCCATAGCCGTTTGAGCCGGAAGGTTTGGCCACCACCTCCACCGCTCCGGCCTCAAAAGCCTTCATAGTCTGTCTGGCCCCTTCAGTAGTAACAGCACTGAGAACAATGACAGGAGTCGGCTGCCAGCGCATTATTTCCTCTAAAGCCTGCAGCCCATCCATAACCGGCATTTCGATATCCATGGTTACTACATCGGGTTTTAAGGCTTGTAATTTAAGAATCCCTTCTTTGCCGTCCCGTGCAACATCGACAACTTGAATTTCAGGATCGGAAGAAAGAATTTTGGTCAAAGACATACGAATAAACGGAGAATCATCGACAATCAAGACTCTGATAGGCTTATGCCGTTTGTCCATTAATTAATTCTCCGTTCATAAGTTGATCCAGCTTCAAAAGTATAAGCAATCTATCCCCAATCTTACCTACCCCTCGAATAAAATTGGCATCCAATCCCAAAGCAATCGGCGGCGGCGGTTCAATCGAATCCTGACTTAAACGCATTACTTCCGTTACTCCGTCAACCCTAACTCCAAATACTTTATTGTCAATCTGCAAGACAATAATTCTGCTTAGGTCGGTTTCCTCCTCAGGAGGCATACCAAAACGCGTGCGGAGATTAACAACAGGAATAACGTTTCCCCGCAGATTGATTACCCCCTCCACAAAATCCGGCGCTTTTGGCACCCTGGTAATAGGTGGGATACGGATAATTTCTTGGACTTTCATAATGTCAATACCGAATTCTTCAGAACCAAGAGAAAATGTAACCAGTTGTTCTTCTTGCATGCCTTACCTTCCCCCAATTAAGAAAGTTGAAATATGTTCCACTTCTGAATCAATCATGCTGTAACCACATCCTGAATCAAAGAACCAATATCCAAAATCAAAGTTACTTTACCGTCGCCGAGAATGGTTGCCCCGGCGATACCAGGAATTCCGCTTAGGAAATCTCCCAAAGATTTTATTACAATCTCCTGCTGTCCTTGCAATTCATCGACAATAAGGCCGATTGTTCTGTCTCCGACTCCTACAACCACCACATATACTTCATCCACTTCTTCCTCCCTTTCCGGCAAATCAAACTTTTGCCTTAAAGAAAGGAGCGGAAGAGCATTGCCTCTGATTTGAACCATTTGCAAGCCGCCGACAGTTTTAATCTCATTGCTTTTTACCAGAAGGGTCTCCACCACGGACGACAAAGGCACGGCATATATTTCTTCTCCCAATTCAACCAATAAAGCCTGAATAATAGCCAGCGTTAAAGGCAGGCGAATAATAAAGGAAGTACCCTCACCCCTTTGGGTTTTGACATCAATCGTTCCGCCCAAATTGGTTATGGCTTTTTTTACTACGTCCATGCCAACCCCACGGCCGGAAATATCCGTAACTTTATCAGCAGTGCTGAATCCCGGCAGGAAAATTAGATTGGCTAAATCTCTTGGGGATAGCTCTTCTTTTTCCCCAATCAAACCTTTTTCCCGCGCTTTGTTCCTTATCTTTTCTAGATCAAGCCCCTCCCCGTCATCGGAAACAATGATGGCGATATGGTTGCCTTCATGATAAGCATTCAAGGTAATCGTACCTGTTTCATTCTTGCCGGCAGCTCTTCTCTTCTCCGGCTCTTCAATGCCGTGATCAACACAATTGCGAATTATATGGGTCATAGGGTCACCGATAACTTCAATAACGGTTTTATCCAGTTCTGTTTCTTCCCCTTTAATTACCAATTCTATTTTCTTGCCGCTCTTGCGACAAAAATCTCTAACCAAGCGTGGGTAACGGCTAAAGACAGTTCCTATTGGAACCATTCGAAGTCTCATAACACTTTCTTGCAGCTCTCCCATTAAGCGGCCAAGATATACATTAGTGTCGTTAAGGCTGTTGACCAACGATACATTCTGGTTGGTATTTTTAAGGTCATTACCAATCTTGACCAATCTGGTCCTGGTAATAACCATCTCCCCGACCAAGTTTATAAGGTTATCCATCCGGTCCGTATCCACGCGAATAGTATGTACCTTGTTTTTACCTTCATTGTTGTTACGAGTGTCATTTTTCTGGCTGTCAGAGAAATTGGGCTCCGCTTCGTCTTTAGTTTCAATACTTGTTTTAGGTTTGGCTTCAACTGCGTCCTCTTTTTCGGATTTGGTTAATGGATAATCATAATTGAAAACTTTAACATCCAGAATTTCTGAAATTTCCAAGATATCCGCTCTAATATCTTCCAGAGGTTCCGTGGTAATAAACAAAATACCTACATACTGAAGGTCGTTATTGTTTTCCAATTCTTCTACAGAGGGAACTATTTTAACCACGGTACCGTAAGCTTCCAACCTTTGCATGATCATAACAGCCCGTACTGCTTTCATTAATGCATCAGGGGCCAGAGTTACATTTATTTGATAGACAGCCTTATTAACTGTTAAAGCTTCCTCTATTAGTTCACGCTCCGATGAACTTAAAGAAAATTTAACCGGCCAATTACCCGTTGGACTTGTTAACTGCTGAGGTTTGTTTTCGGCCAGAGCTCCGGTTTCGCTCAAAGTCCTCATTTGCGCAGTTAAATCACTATACTCTTCAGTGATGGGAACTCTTTGCTCCACTTGAGCCAGCATGGATTTTAATCTATCGGTTACCGCCAACAATACATCAATAATCTCATTGGTTACAGCCATTTTTCCTTGGCGCAGTTTTTCCAATAAGTCTTCAGCAGCATGGGTAAGTTCCACAATCGGCGTAAATCCCATAGTCCCTGAAGCTCCCTTTAAACTATGGGCGCTCCTAAACAAATCGTTTATGAGAGAAATATTATCACTGTTTTTTTCAAGCTCTAAAAGGCCGGAGCCAAGCCTTTCCACCTGTTCTTGCGAATCCAGCAGGTAGAATTCCAAAAAATCATCGAGTTCTATTTCTACATTTTTTTTATCTTGGCTCATTTCCTTCTCCTCACTTTATATTCTTTTCCCAAAGCAGTTAATCTCTGGAATAACAAGAGACAAAATTCGCCATTTTGATATTAAAATCCTCCATTTTTATTGGGAAAACAAATAAAATTTATCTCCAAACTACATCATATTGTATTGTTTCCACTTTTATCCTACATTATATAGTATTTTCCTGTAAGATTAAAGATCTTTATGAGAATTTTCGATCAACTATTGGATAAATTGACAAAGATTTCTTTTGAGTAAAATTTTAAGACATCCGTACGATTTTAGCAATAAATTGGCCATTTTTTGAGTCTTTTTGCCTATTGGTCATTATTTTTTTAGCTTCAAAATTGGGCAAAAATTACAATGAAAAAGTTAAAAATTTTTGTTGCTGCTATATACCAGATAAAAAAATACTTTTCTGTTGTATTAAACAGTCTATAAAAAAAAGTTTTAGTCTTATAAAAAAAGAGCTTTATTTATTAACTCTTAATTATTAAACACAAATTGTAAATCCAAGCAATTTCAAGGGATTGCGGCCTTTTTGGGAAGCATTGGAATTTATCTATTTTTTTCAATCGGCCAATCAATAATGAATTTTAGCCATTAAACAAAAATTCCCTTGAAAGGGAATTTGCGGTAGTCTATTTTGTTTTATCAATAAAACGCGCATCTATTAGTTCTTTAGACCTATAAATATGTTTTAATTTTTGGGCTTTTTGTAAACGGTTAAGCTCTTCTCGAACATTCTCCAGTTCGCTATTGAGTTTGGAAATAATTAATTCGTCCAGCTCCAGTACCCGTTTCATCTTTTGGGGCAGCTTTTGGCTCAGATCAGAGATAAGCGAAAAATCCTTTTGGGCAAGATATGGTTTAAAGTCCTCAATTTGAAAATCACGTCCCGTTTTAGCCATGAGCTGCTTTTTTATTTCTGTGCTCTGGAGACTCCTTTGCTGCAGAATCCGGAAACAATCATTGCGAAAAAGGGTAAATTCTTTTAACTTATCAACATAAGTTTCGATAGGCAGTTGGTCGGATTTACTTTCCAAAAAATCATTAAAAGCTTGCATTTTTTCCAAAAGGCTATCGTAGTCTTCGACATCCGATTTATATAGTTCTATTAGTTTTTGCAGTAATTCATGCATCATCATTTTGCACCCATACGGACAATTCTGGCCACTTCAATCCACATATCCCGATAGGACTGCAAAAACTCTTGCACAGGCTGCAAATAGGAGGTATCCTTCTTCAAATTGGCTTTAACTACTTCGCCCTCATAAAATTCATATAGAGCACGAAGATTAGAAGCGATTTGCCCGCCTTTTTCCATATCCAAGGAATTGTTCAATTCCGCGAGAATATCCTGCACCCTGCATAGTTTTTGATTGGCCACGTCATATTGTTTATCTTCAATGGCCTTTTTACCCTGCTGCAGGTTTTTCAGAGCGGCCGAATAAAGCATAACCAGTAATTTTTCCGGTGGAGCCGTATTAATAGATATTTGTTGATAGGCTTTCTGGGGGTCGTTTGTCAGGGAATCAGGTATTGGATTAATCATGGGGGTCACTCCTAATATTCTCTGCATTTTTTATTTTCTGTATTAAATACTCTCAGCTTGTCTATATTTACTCTTGTCATTATTTTGTTGTTTTTATTTTATTGTTTATTTATCCCCATAAGAGGTTTTCCTATCCCAAGCCATTTTGGACGGCTTTTATGCAGTATCCTGTCCTATCCTTTTGTCTTATTCCTTATTAAGTATTCGATCTTAAATAATATAGTGAATTTAGCTGTGCTGCCAGCCAGCTGGCTTGAGATTGGAAGGAGGACAGACTGGCCTCAAGACTGGCAAACTTGATTTTTAAATTTTCCTCGTAAACAGCTGCTTTTTCATTCAAACGTTCGATTTGATCGTTTAACTCTTTAATTTGTTCATCCAACATTGAAGTCCTACTGGCCAAAGTCCCGCCATATTTGGTAAGGGGTTTCAGATAAGCTCTTAGGATATTGGCCAGTCCTTGATCATCGGCCGGTTTTACTCCGTCATAGGAAGCTCCGAATAAATTGGCAACACTTTGGGGATCTGCAGCCAGGGCATCGGCAAATTTCGTTTTATCAAAGGATAATTCTCCGCTCCGGCTTGATGTTATTCCAACTTGGCTCAGCATCATGTATTGTCCGAAGTCGCCTAAAATTAAACCAACCTTTTGCCTCAATGCAGCTTGAATGTTCTGGGCAGCCGAATCCCCCAACAATATTCCGGCCTGTTTGGTCTCGGAATTATAGTTCATATATTTCTTGAGCGCAGCCTGCACCGCATTATATGCATCAACAAAATCTTTAACAGCTTTTTCTGCCGCCGAGTTATCAGTTGCAATTAAAACCGTGGATTGTCCCGGACTGTTTAAGGTTAAGGTAACACCCTCAATGGCACCGTTAACCGTATTAGAAGCACTGGTTATCTGCAGGCCGTTTACCGTAAACACGGCATTCTGGGCTCTTTGAATTCTCCCTCCCAAGGACGGATCGGTAAGGCCGGTCTCTGCATAATCGCTTATAGTTCCATTTTCATTTAAAACCCCAATAGTTTTCAAAAAAGAATTGGGATCTTCAAAAGTAATGCCGTTTGCTTCTCCGGTCTGGCTCGAAATAAAGGCAATACGGTAATTGCCGGAACTGGTTTGAATCAAGCTGGCTTTTACACCGGCACCGGCCCGATTAATCGAGTTGACTATATCTTGCAGTGTCGGAGCGCTACTTTCAGGATTGCTTTTCACGACATGAACTGTAATCGCTTCGTCCATACTGTTAACTTTTATTTTGAAGTCCCAATTGGACGTTGTCCCGTCATCGACATAAGGGGCCAAGCTGCCATCCATAAAAGATGCTAAAGCAGCATCTGTTAATTCCCTGCTCACAACCGTATCCGACTGGGCTATTTGGCTGATATTGACAAGATAATTGCCCTGAATCCCGGATCCGTTGCCGGCAACGCTAAAATAATTATTGCCTGCTGGCGTGGTTACTGCAGTCGATTTCCATATTTGGGGATCCTGCAATTTTTCCAAAGCTGTTTCCAAAGCCGCAAGTTTGGTATTAATATCCTGCCAGGCGGACTTTTGAGTAGTAAGTTTACTCACTTTGTCGTAAATACGGTTTTGAGGCAGCTTGTAAGAGTCGACCATAGCCTGAATTATGCCGGAAAAATCATAACCCGAAAGGCCTGATAAATTCAAACCGGTAGTTGAGTACATCTGGTGTTACCCCCCTTCATACTTACTGGCTTTGCTTCCAAACATATTTATTAAAACGCATTCCTTTCTTAAACCTTTTTATCCAGGAAAACCCCTACCATTTCGGTTAAGGAACTTACTAAATCCAGTATCTTTTCCGGTGGTATTTCATTAAGAATTTCCCCGGTGTTTTTGTCAATAATCTTGACCATAATGCGCCGGCTTTCTTCATGGACCGAGAATTCCATTCTCTTTTCAATTAATCCCACCAGGCGATTCAGCTTATCTGCTGCCTGTTCGACTTCTTCTCTGGGCACCTCTTCCCGGGCGGAGGGAGTTTCATCTTTACGATCCACAACCGGCCGAGGTCTTTCTCTGGAATCCTCCAGTTTCTGACCGGGATAGGTATCTACCGGTAAAACAGATACCTGGGGACTGGTCGGCGATATTGGGCCAATCATGACAGTATCCTCCTTTTATCTTCTACTGGAGTAAATAATTATTTAATCCAGCAACTATGTTAATGAAGTCTGTACATTGAAGAAGGAAGCCGACCGGCAGATTGCCGACCGGCTTGCAAGGCAACAGCAAAAATTAACCCAATAATTTAAGAATGGATTGCGGCGCCATATTGGCTTGCGCCAGCATTGCCACCCCGGCCTGGTTAAGAACCTGATTCTTGGTGAATTCGGACATTTCCGCGGCCATGTCCACATCACGAATACGCGAGTTGGCAGCAGTAAGATTCTCTGCCGTGGTGCCCAGGTTATTAATAATATGCTCAAGACGGTTCTGGTAAGCACCCAGCTCAGCTCTGGCCGTAGATATAGTTTCAATGGCTGAAGAAATTGCATTAAGCGCGGCGGTTGCACTAGCAGCAGAAGTAAGACTAATTCCCTCAATTGACAGAGAGGTTACAGTTGCTGAGGATAGAGCAATTTCCATACGATCGCTCGAAGTAGCCCCGATTTGCAAAGTTATAGTCGAAGCAGTATCACTTAGCAAATCTTTTCCATTAAACTTGGTGCTTTCGGCAATATGATCAATTTCATCAAGCAAGGAATCAACTTCTGCCTGAATATTTTCTAAATCACCATCTGCGTAAGTTCCGTTAGAAGCCTGAACAGCAAGTTGATTAAGTCTCTGGAGAATAGCATGGATTTCATTTAAAGCTCCCTCAGCCGTCTGGATCAGGGAGATCCCATCTTGTGCATTTCTCTTAGCCTGATTTAGCCCGTTGATCTGGGCTTTCATTGTTTCAGAAATAGCAAGTCCTGCAGCATCGTCAGCCGCCCGGTTAATACGATAGCCGGAAGACAATTTCTCCAAGGATTTCTGCATGGCATTGTTCGTAGCGAAAAGATTGCGCTGGGTATTTAGGCTTGCAATATTAGTGTTTAAAATCATTATTATCCCTCCATGTTTTTTTAATCCCACATCCATGTGGCTTAAATTTACCTCTTGCCGGCAGAGGTTATCTAAGCTTGTTATCGTCAGTATCTTCTATAGCCTTAAGTCCAAAATTAAGTCAATAATTCAATTTATAAGCGATATTCTTCGTTTTTCTTGTCTATATTCCTTTTTTTGCTACCTTTATGTTTTAACTATTATTTAACGCTACTTGTATCTTTTTTGCCGGGAAACCCATTCTGGAGACCGGATATATGTTCCTCTATCGCTGTCTTCAAATTTTGGTTCGGGCAAACTTGGCTTGCCTTTTGGTAATAATGTATAGCCTTACCCACCTTTTGCTGTCCCTCAAAAGAACAGGCCAAATTATAAAGAAGATCAAAGTTTTGAGGATCTTTAATTAATGCTTTTTGTAGCAATTTTTCGGCTTTGATAAATTCTCCCTGTTTCAAGACAATAACAGCCTTCATAGAAACAATGTCTGAGTCTTCCCCAATAACCTTTGTCGCTTCCTCTAATAAAGAAGTTGCCATAGCCAGTTCATCATTGTTAATCAGATTTTCTATTTTTTCCTTAAGCAGGCGGGAATAGTGTTCAAACTCCTTGGTGCGTGTTTCAGTCAGAGCTTGTAAATCTTTGGTCAATAATTCAATTCCTTTATTCAATTTAGGGTATGTGTTTAAAGCAGTTCGCAAAATCTTAATAGCCTGGCGGTTATTCCCTTTCGCTTTTTCCTGTTCTGCCTGGTTTACCAGCAAAATAAACCTATCTTCTTGGTTTAGAGCTGTCCAGTTTCGAGTTTCCAAAGCTAGTGGGCTATATATAAGCTTAAGATATTGATTTCCGATCTGTATAAAAAGGTTAAATAACTTAAAATATTCCTCATGCGAAAGGTTACAAAAAAACAAAGTGTTTTTAAGCAACAAACAACTTAAGCTAAGCTGGAATAAATCCTTAGTGCCTGAAAAAGATTGGACAAAAGGTTCTACCAGCTCTTTTACCTTTGGCCGGCTGTTACACATATAGGCTAGCATGGTATCGGCTTTCTCCCGATTGACCCGGCCTAAAATATCTGGCCAAGGCTGCTTAAGAACCATAAGGAAATAGAATATATCGGCGTAGAATACTGGTTCGCTGTTAAAGTCCAGTTCCTGTACCAGTTTTTGAAGAGGCTCTAGACTTTTCCACAATTTGTCTTCCTCGTAGGCGAGCCGGATTTGATTCAGCATGCCATATGCGTCCTTTTCCCGGGAAAACAGCTGGTTAATTTTTTTTCGTTCGCTGCTAGAAAGGTTTTTTTGCTGATCTTCCAAAATTCCTAGGAAATATTTTTTTAGGTCATTATTTTCTAGATTTTTATAGATACTTATTAATCTATTAATCTCCTGTGTCTCAAAAGCCGCTTTGATATAAACTGTCAGCGCTTGCTCAATAACAGATGATTCCAAATTCCCGGCGCGGTCAATTAACTGCAAGCTAGTCTGCAAAGCAGAAAAAAAGTCTTCTTTCAATATATATAATTTGCTGAGTTTCAATAAAGCCTCATTTTCTTTTCCTTTGGTGTAAAACTGAATTCTTGGATCGTTAGCTATAGCAAGTCTTGAAAAACTCCTAACTAAGCGCAAATACTCTTGAAAGTTTTCGATAGCAGACAGATATTTTTCTTGAGTTTCATAAATACGAGCCAGCCAAAAATATAAGTCGAAATACTCAGGTTCAAGACTGATTCCTTCCAGGCATACCTTTTCCGCTTCTTCCAACATTTTATTAGCAAAGGCATAAACAACATAACGTTCATAAACATAAATATAATTAGCCGGATTTTCTTTCTTAGCATGAATTGTTACATAAGCCTTGCGGATTTCTTTTAAAGCATCCTTCATGTCCTGATGCATACCATAAGTAACCGCTAATTGGAAACGGTAATAGATATTATCCGGATCCTTATTTAATTCTTCTAATAATAATTGGCTAGACCGTACAAATTTTCGTTCCATTAATTCTTGATCTGTGCTGTCATAGCCGTAATGTCGAATTGTTGATTTTAACTGCATAATTTTGCCCTGAAATTTCGGCTGTTCATGAATGGCCTGTTCATAATGAAAGAAACCATCATTTTTGAACAGGCGCAATGATGGCAACATAGCATCGTTTTCTGATTTTCCCGGAGTTAAAGAACTATTGATATAAATTATACAAGCCCCATAAGACTTTCTAAGGTCTTTTCTACTGAAAAAAGTCAAAATATCTTTAAAATCTACCAGTTCTTCGTCCGCATCTAAAATCAAAATCCATTCGCCCCGAGCATAACTTATGGTAATGTTTCTCATCTCGGAAAAGTTATCGCTCCAGGGATGGAAATAAACCCGATCAGTAAAAGACTTGGCAATATTGACTGTATTATCCGTGGAACCCGTATCCACAATAATCAATTCAGAATCCACTTTCTGCATTAATGGCTTTAGACTTTTCAAACAGCGAGGAAGGTTTTTTTCTTCGTCCTTAACCATCATGCAGATACTTAAAAGTTTCATATATACCTCCATGGTTTTACAATATTATGCAAGTTGACTTGCAATATCAATTACTCAATCATCTTCTTACGAAGCTCATCCAAGGTTCCTGAACTTGCTTTTCCTTTAATATTTTCAGCGGCTTCCCTATTCTGCCGGCTGATTTCTTCATAAACCTCACTTCGAAGTATCCGGACATCTTTAGGAGCTTCGATGCCGATCTTCACCACATCACCGGCAATAGACACTACAGTTATCTCAATATGCTCATCGATTTTTATTTTTTCATTAACCTTACGGGAAAGAACAAGCATTATTCTTTCCCCCTTTCTTCTGCGCTTGTCTGGTCTTGTTGAACAAATAACAGCTCCCGGGAACTATATTTTTCCTCATTTAAAATTATTTGGTATCCTTTTTGGTTTTCCAAATTAATAATTATTGGTGCTTTTAAGTTAATGGTCGTCTGTTTTATATCATCTGCCAGGCACAAGATTGCCCAAACTTCAATTTTGGTATCGTCTTTTATTTCGAGCACTTTGCGACTTTCAACATCAAGCTCAAGATCTTCCAGATATTTTGGGAAATAGGTTTCGGGGCGTGCCAATACAAAACCGATATACTCATTCTCCATACAGATAAGCTGAGCTAACGGGGCTTCATCTTCCGGAATAAAGATCCAATCTTTATAGGCCTCAAAGCCTGGGATTCCTAAAGGGAAATTCATCTTTAATTGCCGCTCCATAATAATAACCCCCTTTTCCGCAAATAAAAAAATATGACTCCTTATTTTCTTTTCCAACCATCTATTTAAAGAATTCTAAACCTTATAATCCACAGTTGAACCGACAGCCTTGATTTCAATATAAGGTTTTTGTTCCAAATAAACATATACTTTCCCATACTGGAATTCGCTTGAGATTTCCCCCGGTGTAAAGTTGATTTTGACACCGCCTTTTTCAACATTCCATTCTAAATCATGGCTTATTACTTCTATTTTAATAGGATCCAATCTTACTAATTGCAGGCTTTTTTCCTTTGGTTTCATGGTCTCGTCGACAATTTGACCGATAGTAATCTTTTTTCTTAAGTCGCTCAAAGCTTGCCCTTGCCGGGCTACTCTGGCAATGCCTTCTTGCACAGTCTGTTGAGCTTCATGTTTAAAAGCCGAAGCTTGGGCTTGAATTCCCCGAAAACCCATTGATTCCAAAAATGGGGTATAATCGATGCGCAAATCTATTTTGGCCGGTTTTAATTCAATATGAGCAGGATATGTTTTAACCTCAAGATCAGCAGGTCGGATCCTGAGGTTAAATTTATAAGGAACTGTTTCAATACCGATACGTCCGAATTGTTGATGAATTTGTAGATCAATTTTCATAACAAACTCCGCCTATTTCATAAAATCAACCAAAGAGGGCTGAATTATGCGAGCTCCAACGGCCAAAGCGGCTTGATAAAGATTTTGCTGATTGGTAAAATCCGTAATCGTTTTAGCCATGTCGGCATCTTCGATCGAAGATAGATTTTTCTTGAGATTTAAGGCCATTGATTCCAATTGGGATTGGACAGCCTCCAGTCTATTGGTTCTGGCTCCCAAATTTGCCCGTATGGCTGTTACATGGGCAACATTTTCACTTAAAGCTTCTGCCGCTGCGGAGATTTGCCCTGCATCCCCGTTTAGCAGATGAGTCTTTAACTCATCCAAATTATCAAATATTTTGGAATCTATAAAAAGTTCTTTGCCATTGACCATGACATTAATCTGGACGTTATTTCCAATATCATATAAGACAGCTTCTTCATTGCCCTGAAAGATATAGTTGTTGTCTATGGTTTCAGTATCCGTCTTGGTGCCGCTGAAAATATATTTATTGCCGACTTTGGTATTGGCCAAAGATCTAACCTGTTCTTTTATCTGATCAATCTCCTCTACAATGGCCTTTCTTTCGTTTTCGGAGTTTGTGTCGTTTGCTCCCTGAAGTCCCAACTCTCCAGCCCTTTGTAAAAGTGCCGTCAATTCCCCAAGCACGGAGTCGGCAGTGTTCATATAAGATAAGGCCTGAGATGCATTATTTCGCCATTGCTCAACCATAGCAACACTGTTCTTAAAGCGCAAAGCGTTTTGAATACCTACCGGATCATCGGAAGGTTTGGTGATTTTTCTCCCGGAAGACATTTGGTTTTGCAGCAGGGCAATTCGAGAAAGTGATGATTCGAGGTTGAGCAAGAAGTTGCGTGTTAACATATTGTTAGAAATTCGCATCTTTTTTCACTCCAGTTAATTATTGGGTCTAACCGTTTTACTATTATGATTTCAATTCTGCAATTTAGCGGGTAATACCCATACCATTAATAATCTTCTCCAACATATCGTCAATCAAGGTTACTATCCGGGCAGACGCAACGTAACTTTTTTGGAATTTAATCAAATTTGTCATTTCCTCATCCAAAGAAACTCCTGCTACTGATTCTTTTTGGTTTAGGAGTTGGTTGAGCAATACAGCCTCTCCTTTAGTCATACGGTCTGACTGTTGAACGTCAGTACCTATTTTGGCTATCAAGGCCCCATAAGATTCTCCAAATATACCGGCCAAAGCGGCAATATCCGAGGCAATACTTCCATCTCCAACATTGCCTCCATCCTCTGTATTGCTGCTGTACCCTGTACGCAGGTTATCTTCGGTAATGCCGCTATTTATGGCAATGTTATTTAAGCTAATTTCGCTCCCATCCGAACTAATAAAGAAAGGAGGAGGATCAGGATTGGAACTATTATCGATATAAATCTCGTTTATTTTAGAGGCCAAATTTTTGACCAATTCATCTAATTTATTCCATATCTCGGGTAAATAACTATTTAGCAATTCAATCTCCGCAGCCAATGAACCCATTTGGGTTATATTACCGTCAGGAGTTTCGAAAATCAGGGGAGTGCTGCTACCACTACTGTCCACTAAAGAAAAGGAAGAAGGGGAACCGGTTCCGTCTCCTTGCAGTTGCCAGACTTGGTCATCATTTACCAGCACTTGGTCGGCAGCAACCTCGCTGGCAATCTCTATTTTAAAAATGCCGACATGACGGTCCGTAAAATTCGGATCAGAGGTTTCCGTTACTCTGACACTTATAATTTTGGACAGTTCATCTACCAGCTGGTCACGGGCATCATAAAGATCATTGGGAATGTCTCCCGCCACTTCAGCTCTTTTAATCTGCATATTAAGATTTTTAATCTGAGTTGCGTATTGATTTATCAGGTCAACTTGAGACTGGATTTTGATTTTTAAATCATTCTGCAAATCAGTGATCTGTTGTGCTATCCTGTGAAAGCTGTCAACCAAGGTCTGTCCCCTGGCGAGCACAACAGCTCTTGCTCCGGAATTTTCCGGGTCCTTTGACAGTTCGCTCCAGGCAACCCAGAATTTATTTAAATCATTATGTAAGCTGTCGTCAGTCGGCTCGTTAAAGAGAGCCTCTATATTGGATTGAAAATATAATTTTTCTTCCCAATAATCATGTTTGGAAGTTTCCCATCGAAACTGACGGTCAATAAAAATATCTCTAATCCGAGTAATGCTCTCTATGGTAACGCCAGACCCTATACTCACATCATTACCCAAGGACGAAATAACATTGGGCATAGTCGTTGCCAGATTGCTAACCTGTCTTGTATATCCTTTTGTTCCTGCATTGGAAATATTATGGCCTGTAGTATCGATCGCGTATTGATATGTAGCCAAAGCATTTTTTGCAAGTTCAAGGCCGGCAAAAGTGGATCTCAAAAGTTTTCCTCCTTCCGGTTTACTCTGATGGATTTAAGCATCTTTATCAATAAAAAAGTTTTCCTTATTCCACTTATACCCTTTATTATTAGGAGAATAAGTAGCCTTAGAAGTCGATGTAAGAGCATTTATTGTTATATTTACAAGGCCAATGGCATGTTCTAACAGCTTGGTATTGGTTTCTTTCAAAAATTGTATTTCCCTTATTTCTTTTTCCAATTGAGCTCTTATATCCTTAAAAACAGGGTGAACTGTCTCTAAATCTCTCAATGTGATATCCTCTCTTTTTTTCCCTGTTTCCTGAGCAAAAAAATCTGCCCAGTAAAGCCTTTCTTCTTCCAAACGGCTGACATCGAGCAGAATTTTTTCTTCCTGGGCTGTAACCATTTCTAATACCTGAATTCTGTTATTAACTAAAGCCTGCTGCTTGGCTTTTTCTAATTCAATTAGTTTTTCAAATAACTCGATTTGCATTTTTAAGTTATTTTCAATGTTTTTTAGAATCTCAGCCACCTATTTACCTCCAGTCTCCGGCTAGGACAACATACTGGCAGCTATGGAAGCGGCATCAAGCTTAAATTCTCCGCGGGCAATCTGATCTGATATTTCTTTTACTTTTTCTTCCCGGATATCAGGAAGTTCCTTTACTTTTTGCATAATATTCTGCAAGACCTGGGCGTTTTCGGAAACAGCCAGTTTGTCCTGCTCACCGCTTTTATTGTTATTATTAACCTGGGCAACTTTTGTGGTTGCTTGAATGCTGCCAACAGGGGAAATCGATGTTCCGTCCACTTTCAAGTTTTATCACCTGCCTGCATGATAATTATTCTTTAATATTTTTAACGACCATAAATTCATAGAAGCATTTGTTGTTCTTATCGTATGAACGCATCCTTATCTAAAGAGCAAAATAATAAGATTACATTTAAATTTCTGGCATTTCCTCAGTCATGCTCTTTTTTTTTCACTAATAAGTCTTTTAGAAAGCCGCCTGTTTATATATTTTTTTGCTTTTTCGTCACCATCATATAATAAAATGCTATAATAAAAAATATTATACAAAAAAACTTATTAATTCCTAAATAAAAACAACATTTTTTACGTTAATTAAATTAGAACAGAATATAGATTATTTTTATGTCTTCCATACAGCACATATTATTCAAGGTTCAGCAGGAGGAGAAATCACAATATGGATATTACCACCATTATAGGCATAATTATTGGTTTTGCCGGCATCTTATCCGGTTTTGTTATTGAGGGCGGACATTTAGGGGCTTTAGTAGGCTTAGCGCCTTTCTTGATCGTTGTTGGAGGAACTCTGGGAGCCACCATTGTAGGACTTCCTTTGCAAGAAATTAAGAAAATTCCTCAATGGCTTAAAATTGCCTTTTCCGATAAAACTTTCGGAGCAGAACAAGCATATTTTACCCTTGTCCACTTCTCGGAAAAAGCCCGCCAAGAAGGCTTATTAAGTTTGGAGCAAGAGCTGGAAACTATTGATGACAAGTTTACTAAACAGGGTATGCAATTGGTTATTGACGGCACGGACCCGGAAATTACCAAAAACATTTTGCAATCAAATATATCGGTTTTAGATAACAGACATAAAATCGGCATCGGTTTTTTTGAAGCAGCCGGCGGTTACAGCCCAACTTTAGGCATTATCGGGACAGTCATGGGGCTGGTGCATGTTCTGGGCAATCTTACCGATCCGGATAAATTATCCGGGTCCATCGCCGCAGCCTTTATTGCCACTTTATATGGGGTTTGTTTTGCTAACCTGATTTATCTGCCTATCGCCACCAAACTTAAAATAAAGAACCAAATGGAAGTTCAGACAATGGAAATGATCCTGGATGGCATTCTGTCCATTCAATCAGGGGAAAATCCGGCTATTCTTAAAGAAAAGCTCAAAACACATTTAGGCTATCTTCCTGAGAAGAAACCAGAAGAAACATTAATTAATGGACTTAATGGTGATGTATAATGCCTAGGAAACATAAAGACGAAGGGCGTGGTCCCAGCCATGAACGTTGGCTGGTTACTTATGCCGATCTTATAACCCTTCTCATGATTTTTTTTATAATGATGTATTCCATGAGCCAAATTGATGCCAATAAATTCAGGGCCTTAGCCGAATCCTTGGCAGTTACACTGGGTGGCGGCAATCCAACTCAAATTGAAATCTCGACCTCGCCAACCGGGCCTTCCGTAATCGGCCAGGGGACTCCGCTGGAAAACACCGCCAACCCGGGCAAAGACCTATTTCAACGGGATGATCAATCAGATGATTTAGATTCAAGCGGCGGCCCAGATGTTGAGACTTTAACCATAGAACATATTAAAGCCAAATTAGATGCCTTAGCTAAAGAAAACAATATCCAGACCATGTTGGTATCTACGATCGAAGAAAGAGGTCTGGTTGTAAGTATTCAGGACACTTTGTTATTTGACAGCGGGTCGGCTGAAATAACACCTAAGGCCAGGTCCATTCTACAAAAAATAAGCGGGGTTCTTTCCGCTTCGCCCAATTTTATTAAAGTGGAAGGACATACTGATAACCTTCCCATCAATACGGTAAGGTTCCCCAGCAACTGGGAATTATCTGTTCTCAGAGCCACAAACGTTGTGCATATCTTGGTTGAAGAAGGCGGAATAAATCCTGAAAGGCTTTCCGCCACCGGTTATGGGGAGTACCGTCCTCGAGCTGATAATAATACTGAAGAGGGAAGAAGCGCCAATCGCCGGGTTGATCTTGTTATTTTGCGCTCCAAATACGATCCGGTTGAGCCGGGCTTTTAACAATGATCAGTAAGCTATTTCTTGAACCAAGGCATAAAGAATATCAGTGGCCAACTCCAGTTTTTCCTCATTGATCTGAGTCAAATCATCTGCCGGGGTATGATTTTTATTCAGCCATTGTTTGCTGAGCAAAGTGACTGCCGGTATATCCGCTTTAACAAATGGCAGTTCATCACTGGCATGCCCTTGGCCGTTGTTTTTTTCAATCCTACCGCCTAAGTTACTGACTATTTTTTGTATTGTTTCCACTAAAAAGTCATTCTCTTTTGACCAAAAAATAAAATCTTCTTTTTGGCCGTTAGCTACCGAATCCATATTAATAACGGCTTTTATTGAAGCTAAAGGAATTGTCGGTTGGCTGACGAAATAACTAGATCCGAGATAACCCATTTCTTCGGCTCCCCAAAAGGCTACCACAATATTTGGGATAGGACTCTTACCGGCCAAAGAGTCAGCGGTAAGCCGGCGCACAACTTCCAGAACACAAGATACCCCGGAAGCATTATCATTAGCCCCGGGATAGAGCTTACCCTGATAAACTCCCAAATGATCATAATGAGCGGAAATAATTACGGTTTGACCGGGATCTCTTCCCGGTATGCAGGCCAAGATGTTAGCTGCCGGATTGAGAAAGCTATCATTTATATCCGGACGAAAAAGGACCCGGCCATTAATTGTTGTTGCCCTCATGGTGGGAATAGGAAATAATTGCAGGTAATTGTTATCCTCCCCCATAGCTAATAAATGTAGGGCTTTTAACTGTTCTTCAAGATAAACCATAGCTTTGGTCTCCCCGGCAGTTCCTGCTCTGCGGCCTTGCATTTGAGGATCGCATAGAATCCGGATATCCTCAATTGCCCGGCGTTGAAGAATTTGGGGAGAAATATAAACATCATCCCAATATTCTTTGGGAGCTTCAAGCCATACATTTGGCTTAGCGGCAAGGCCTATTAATTTCTCGGCATAAACGCTTGGCCAAGTTGTTAAAGAAATAACTATAACTCCAAGGGTGATTAAAATTTTGCAAACAATTGTACTCGCTTTCAAATCAATTTATCCTTTCCGGAGGGATTAACGAATGTCCTTAAGGGTTGATCATTCCACTCAGAATCAAAATCAGGCCGTAGGATTTGAATCCAAGGCAAGCGGAAGAAAAGGACCTGAATTCAGCAAAGCCCTAACTCAGGCTCATCAGGTTCAAAACCAGGAATTGACCTCATTTCTTCAGCGTTTAGACATCCAAGGACAAAAGTTGGCCAAAAGTCATTCTCTCCAAGATCTTATAGAGTTTAAAAATATGGTTAAAAGCTTCCTCAAAACTACCTTGGGTAAATCCCGTATTATGCAGGAAGAAAATATCTGGGACTTCAGCGGACAGCCCAGGATTATGGCCCGGGTAACCAAAATTGACCGAGCCTTGGAAGAACTAGGAGAGCAGGTACTCTCCTCCCAGGCTGAAGCGCTAAAAATTTTAGAAAAAATCAATGAAATTAAGGGCTTAATTATTGACCTGTTTGCTTAATAGAATAACACTTTTATTTGTTGGAGAAAGGAGAAATAAATTGTCATTGATCTTACAAAAAATCGAAAACTATGATCAATTCGTGCAAGCTTTTAAGCGACTGAGCGGTTTGGATTTAAAATTATATAAAGAGAATCAAATGAAAAGAAGGATTAATAATTTTATAAACAACCATGGTTTCAAGGAAAACTATGACCAGTTTTTCCAAGCCATCACCGGCAATAAAGAACTGTATAATGCCTTCTTTAAACATTTAACTATAAATGTAACCCAGTTTTATCGAGACGAGCGTCTTTGGAAGGTTTTGCAAACAAAGATTATACCAGAACTTTGCAAAAACAAGCAATTTTTAAAATTTTGGAGTGCAGGTTGCTCGGCGGGACAAGAAGTATACACTTTAGCTTCCATTATGGCCGAATACTTTCCCGATATCAAGTATAGTATCTTAGGAACTGATATTGATGTCAATGTTTTGAAACAAGCCAAAGAAGGGATTTATGAGGAGAGGGATTTTGCCAGCACTCCTGGTTATATATTGAACCGTTACTTTAACCGGGTGGAAAACAAATACCAGGTTAAAGAAATCCTCAAGAAAAATATTACTTTTCAAAAACACAACCTGCTCACCGACCGATTCGAACAGGGATTCGACCTTATTGCTTGCCGCAATGTTGTTATTTATTTTACGGAAGAAGCCAAAGACATCCTTTACCGGAAATTCGCCGATTCCCTTAGTCCCGGTGGCTATCTTTTTACCGGTAGCACAGAGCATATTTTCGGTAAAAACAATCTCAAACTAAAGTCCGTGGGCTCCTTTTTTTATCAGAAACAGCCATAAGAGATCAGTTGACCTCTTTACTCCGAAATGCTAACATGCATAAGGAAAATAAATAAAAAGGAGTAAAATAATAAAATGAAAACAGGCTTAATTGGACTGCCATCAGTAGGAAAAACAACTCTTTTCAATCTTTTGACAGGTTCAAATATAGAAGTTACAAACTTTTCCCAAGGAAAAGTTGAGGCAAACCAGGGTATTGCCAAGATCCCGGACAGCAGGATAGATTTTTTGGCTGAAATATATAAGCCCAAAAAAACAACTTATGCCACCATCGAAGTTATAGATGTACCCGGTCTGGTAAAGGGGTCAAGCACAGGTAAAGGGGTCGGCAATCAATTTTTGGACAATATTCGTAAAGTTGACCTCCTGGTTCATGTCATAAGAGTCTTTAATAACGAAAATGTAATTCATGAAGAAGGCAGTATCGATCCCATGCGGGACATAGAAACAATAAACCTGGAGCTTTTATTCGCGGATTTGGGAGTTATTGAAAACCGTATCAAGCGGATACAAACTGCAAAAAAAGTGACAAAAGAAAACTTGGCGGAACTGGAAGTCTTAAAAAAATGCCAAGAAGGACTGGAAAAGGGGCTTTTAATTCACAATCTGGAATTAAGCGCCGAAGAAAACGAACTTTTGAAAACCTTTTCTTTCTTTTCGGAAAAACCCATGATCTTTGTGGTTAATATGGATGAAAAGCAGTGGGAATCAAAACAATATCCAGGCAAGGAAGAGCTAAAAGAATTCGCCGCCGACAAAAAAATTCCTGTCATAGAATTATGTGTCAAAACCGAGTTGGAAATCAACCAGCTTGATCCCGAGGACAGGAAAATTTTTATGGAAGACTTAGGGATTGAAGTTTCCGGCATAGATAAACTAGCCTCCACCGCTTATGAACATTTGGGTTTAATTTCTTTCCTCACTGCAGGCCAGGATGAGGTAAGGGCCTGGCCCATTAAAAAGAATACTACCGCGCGTAAAGCGGCAGGCAAGATTCACTCCGATATCGAAAAAGGCTTTATCCGCGCCGAAGTCTGCAAATTCGACCATCTCAAAGAATATGGCTCTATGAATAAAGTTAAAGAAAAAGGCCTTTTGTCCCTGGAAGGTAAAGATTATATTGTTGAAGACGGGGATATTATAAATTTTAGGTTTAATGTTTAAACAAAGGTAAAACCAAATTGCAGCACTAGTTTGATTTCAAAATTATAAAAACTCACCATTATAAAAGTTGCTAATATAATAATTTCTCGATGATGTTCTTTGAATATAATTCATATGGTAGTGAATTTTTCTTAAGTCTTTCAATAAAGTATTTTACTGCATCTATAGTTTGCTGATTATTATAGTCTTTATAGGAGAGACACAGGTTGTGAGAAATATGCACGCTATCTACCTTTAATTCTAAACATAATTGTATAAAGTTATCTATGTCCTTAATATTGTCGTTGATTGTAGGTAGGACTATATATTTTATATTGAAAATACCTTTCTTCCCACTAGAATATTTTTTTAAATTATTGATCACTCTATTATAGCCATCTATTCCTTTAACTTTAATAAAGGTTTCCCGAGTACCACAGTCTAAACTAATATTTATAATACCTGTACCATCCAATAACTTTTTCTGGATAAATTCATCATATACCAGTCCGTTAGTAAGAAACATTACCCTTTTGTCCCTTAAAAGAGAATATATCTCCTGTTTATGAGGATTTATCGTAATTTCACCGTTACACAACTCCACTATGCCTTCTTTATCAAATCCATATTCATTAACTAATTTCATTAGTTCAATAAAGTCCACATCTAAAGAAACATCACGTCCTAAACGTTCTTCATAGTTACAATAACAACATTTAGAGTTACAAATACCCAATTCATTATATATCAGATAGTAAAATTGGTTTGGCGGATCGTCCATAATCTCTTTCAATTCAATACAATTATCGCATTTTGTCGGAATGCCAAGGTTAATATTCTCTATTGTTTTAAAACGTAATTCCAAAAACTGATTAAATGCTCTGGATAGATCCCCATTTATTGGAACGGTTGCAACAGCATTTTTTCCATAGTCAGAACAACAGGATTTAAAACTGTGCATTCCACAATCTTTACCCGCTTTTCCACCAAAAGCACATTCATGATAACCACATACAATAAATTTTTCGAGATAGTGGCAGCTCAATCTTACTCCGCCATAAATCTTATGCCATTTAACACCATATTTCTTTATTAACTCTTTATACACAGTTTTTTTATCTTCAAAATTCCCAATAGAAATGTATATATCCGCATCTTTATATAAATTGAGCGCCTCTTCTATTGACAATACAGGTAAACCCATTAGGTATGTGCCTTGTTTTTTTACATCTGAATCAACAAAACACACCCCGTCTTCTAATGGCAATGGTTTCGGTGTAATCTTCAGTTTTGGATGTTTGCCTAGAATTTTTTTTGCGTGTTCTCCCGCTCCATAAAAAATAACTTGTCTAGACATCATGCACCTCAACAGTCTGTGATTTTAGTTGAACGCCGTTTCTATAGCAATAATCAACAAACTCATTATAAGTTTTCTCATAATACTTGTTGAATTCTGAATAATCGCAAAGATCAAAATAGTAATCAATAGGTTTTGAGACGTCAAACTCTTCTGCTTTAATAAAAGGTATATGATGATACTTTGCCAGTTCCTCCATACGCTTGTCTATTGTAATAATCAAAGCAGGAGTTTTTGCCAATATAGCGGCTATGTTACCATGAAACTGGGTGCCAATTGAAAAATCATTTTTCTTTAATGCTGTAATCCAGTCATCAACTGAAAAAAAGTATCTACCCTTTTGCACCACAAAGTCTTGAATCCACTCGAATCTTGTAAAATTACTATAACTTGAATATTCCTTCATAAACGCAATTTGTAATGTATAATCAACATTGACTGATCCCTTTTTGTACAAAGAAAAAAAATAATTAAATATAGGTAATGACAATCGACAAAAGTCTACATGGGATTGAAAAAAATCCGAAAAACATTGATTAAAACAAAAGTTTATGCTTTGAACTTTTTCTTTTTTGCTATCAACTTTAAAGTTTTTATCATTATGGTAAAACAGAGAATGACAGCCAACTATACGAACATTTTTTATTCCGTATTTATTCAATATTTCAGCAACGATTTCGCCTCTTACCCCGATTTCATTTCGTTCCGATATTGCCTTAAAAATATAAATCATGTCGTCTGTTAAATAGAAATCACCATTTTCATGATATCGAAAACCAAACGTCATCGGAACTATTTTGGCACCCGTATCAAGTAGCTTCTGCCAATATTCTTTATCAAAAAAAAATCGTGGGGAAACACAATGCAAAGCATTTGTTACTATTGTATCGGGCTTTAGTTCGTTGATTCTATCAAAGTCAAAAGCGGAAACATATTCTGCATCAATATTTTTAGCCAAACAGTCCGTCATTAAGAAGGTACCAGTGTTACGTCGATAGTTACCTTTATGAAATATTTCAAAAAGCTCACTAACCGGCTTGCCCATACATTCAATAAAAGTAAGGGGTTTTTGTTTATGCCAGTCACCGTTGTAAAAAAGAACTGTTGTCACCCTTCTACACCTGCTTTCAAATTGCTTATTACCTGAAAAAATATTGTCAACTACGTAACTACTTATTTAGTAATATCCAATAAATCGAAGGTTCGGTTACAAAACTCATCACCAAGCCGACTGTTGAAATAGTCGATATTCAATATGCTATACTTTTGTTTTAACAAATTAGGTAATAAATCAACTATTTCAATATCAGAATTGGCAAAATCATCCGGATCAATTTTATTATTCTCTATATATTCAAGAATTGCTGAATGAATTATTTTCAAATCCGCAATTTGCTTTTCGGAACGAGTTTCCTGCATAAAAACAGGATTTCCGTCATCTGTGAAACAAGCGATCGATGGCTCATATGATGAAAAAATATTCTCTAAAAAAAGGTAATTGGAATAAATGCTGTACGTATCCGTGAAAACATTAGCAAAAACATTGTGACTTCCAAACATGGAATGTATTATCGTATTACTTTTATAAGTAGCTTCATTCCCTGCCTGGGCCATATACAATCCAATCAGTTCGAAATCAACGAAATTACTGAGTGCTTTTTGACACGTTCCCGATGAAACGAAATCGAAGAACCCTACCCTTGCTCCTTTGGGAATATTTAACTGGTTTATATAAATTTTAAATTGCCGTCTACACAATTCAGCTTTTTTTAGAATGGCATCTCTGTGTGAAAGGATATAATCCTCCTCACTTAGATTGCTTCTTTGTTTTATATCAACATCAGATAAATTGAATCTATGTTTTAACATTTCTTGTATTGACCCCGAATAGGCTAACCTGGCTGCATGAAGTATATCATCATCATTAACACAACCGGCTAATACCGCTACTGCTCGGCTGCAATAAAAATATTTCATTTCCGGTAACTTAAGTGAAGATAATAAATTTTTTGTTACACACAATTCATATATCTTTTCAAGAATATAACCATCGCGAGCCGAAAGCAATATTAGTTTAATCCCTAACTCTTGACTTTTTCTCACCATCCATATAAAAAAACGATAAACCAAAGGGGCAATGAAACAGTAGGACATATCATATAAGTTATCTATGCGAAACTTTCCTTCTGTTTGACTGAATAAAAATGGATTATTGAGTTGCTTACCGATAAAGTCACCTATAAGTAACCTATTTTCAATTTTATTATCACGTTTTAACATTCCAGAAGCATAGCTGTCCTCCAACATTTGTACGGCACTTTTTATATAAAATGTTTCCTCAATACCATACCTTTGGGCACTTACAATATCTGCATCGTAGTTATCGCCAATGTGAAGTATATGTTTGTCATCAAATTTAGAACGGAGTTTGGCAAAAAGTCCGTTTGATTTAGAAACCCCATAATCACAGGAAACTAATATGTTGTCAGAATTAAAATTAATACCGACACTATTCAGCAATTCCACCATTATTTCCTTGGGGAAGTACATATCTGAAACAAGATAAACTTGTTTTCCTTCTTTGATGGCGAAATCAAGCATAGTCACCATTGTCTCACGTCTAATTAAGAAATATTTTTCTAGTTCAATTTCAAAGCGGGGCGACCCATAACCAATCCTCTCATAAATCTCATAAATAGTTGGATGTTTTCCCTCACTATACAATTGCATCTCTGCGTTTATTCTATCTATAGCAAAATTCTCACCGTTCTTTCTAGACAGCAAATAAAAAATATCACGGGGATAAAGAACTTTGCGCATTATCAAAGTATCAAAAATATCAAAACTTACAATGTCTGCTTTGACGATCTTGGATTTGAGCAAATCTTTAGTAATTTTTTTATACGCGTCAAAATTTTTGGTCTCTTCTTTCTCAAAGTTAACTAGCTTCCCGTCAATACTGTAGACATCGATTCCGTTTGCAGCACAATCATCAGCTATTCTGCGAAAAATAATTTTCACATTACTTGCTCTAGCGACAATAACAATGCATGATACCCCCATGACAATTGCTTCTTCAATTGAAATAATTGGTCTACCGTAAATTTCTTCACCTGTACGAACTGCGTCCATAAGTCCGACTACATTATCAGCAGGGAAATTTTCAAGTATACACTTGGTGTTCTTCCCTATACCGTAAATAGCTATTTTCCGATCTTGGAGAATATCGAAATTGTCCTTCCACTGTTGGATGATATAATCTTCCTCGCTGTTAATAATCGGCATCTAATCACCTTTATTTTAAAATATTGAAATGTTGTTCTTAGTTTTGCGTGTGGATGCGTACTTGGGGTGTTTAAACCTGTGTAAATACTTTATACGACTTACCACATTTGGCTGTTTCCAGACACTCATATCATTCTCCGAGTGATAAAATAGGGTGTTAAATCCCGAGTACTCAGGCGAAATCTTGATAAATTCAGACTTGGCGTTAAACTCTTTGATTGCCAAGTATTCACCTTGAAACTGCACTTGATCCGGAATGTCATCGAAATATATAAGCGGCATAGGAATAAAATACTTATCATCGCCAAGTAACATATCAAGAATAGCAACACACGGTTTGTAATGATCAACATCGATGGAAATAAACGCTATCGGAGCTGGATTGTACTTTTCCAAAAAGGTTTTGGTGGTTTCGCATATATCGCCAATAATCAAATTGGCGTTATACAATTTTTCCTTTAACGCAGCTATATCCATCTTATATTCCCCTTCGATCCAAATCTGAGGACAATCGCGATAATCAGATGGTGCGAACAACCCTCCTCCGGAATCAAATCCATATACGTCAATGCCAATCCCAATAAGCCTTGATATTTCTTTTGCATAACGCTCTAAATTGATTAACCCTCTTCCACTTGCAACTCCAAATTCTATTGTGGAAATTCTCTCATAGCCTTTTTCTTTAGCCTGTTTCGCTGAACATAACAAACCATGGGCATAATTGAAATATGGTAAAGTCTTATAGTTTTCTAAGAAAAACGCTTGCCATCTTCCAAACAACCCCACAGGATTACGATGCTCGTTTAAAACAGGAAGCGTTCTAATAGCTTTCTCTGCGAATATATTCCTAGCATCTCTATATAAAGAGTCTTCATCTTTATCCTTAAGAAAAGTGAATTCTCTATTGCATATTTCACCGCATGTAAGCGTTGATATATTTATCCTGTCAGGATCAACCTCATAACTTCCTATAACACCGATACACACATCATCTTCATTACAAACCAATGCCAAAGGATAATGAGCGTTGGTTTTGACAATGTAAAAAGCAAACACTGCGGGAGTATCCAAGTACACTATATTCCCTGATATTTGTGTTGGAATTTTCATTTATACTCTCCTTTAAAATAATCTGTATAAGTTACGTCAATATTAGCTGCAAATATACTCATTATTTCTCCATCTACCTAGACTTTTGGTTAACAAACAAATGTTCTTCAAAACACCTCATCCATTTGTTTCAATTGCCTATTCTCCATCGCTTCAAACAAGGCACGGAATATATAGTAATCTTGAGGCATTGTAATTTTTATGTTACAGGGCGAAGATTTCACAAAGTGCATTTCTACGCCGTAAATACTACACAAATGTGCGGAGTCAGTTGTTCGTATACTATCCCTCTGCGCACGTTTGTGCAAATCCCAAATATCAGAAAATCGAAATGCCTGGGGAGCTTTAACAGAGAAGACCTCACTTCTCGGCGGCACACTTACTATATTATCTTTCGATGAAATATGCACTACACTCTCGCTGGCCGGCTCTATGGATATCGCATTCCCATATTTTTTAACGGAATCTATGTTCTCACTTATCAATCTAGAGTTAATCAACGGACGAACACCGTCATGAATCAGTACAATGTCATCATTTTTGCACACACATTCTAGCGCCTGCAGTCCGTTATAAATTGATTTATCCGCACCATCGCCTCCAGGTACAATTTTGCTGACTTTTTTTATGGCAAACTTGTCCAAGAGCCGCCATAATTCTTCAATATAACTCTCAAGGCATACCACCAAAATATTGTCTATTTCGGGGTGTCTTTCAAAATGCTCAATGGTATAAATAATAATGGGTTTACCATATAGTTCAAGAAACTGTTTAGGCTTGTCAGCAGTATTCATTCTCCGGCCAGTTCCACCGGCAAAAATTAAAGCATGATTCATTATCTTAACACCTTTGCCTTTATATAATCATAAATATTTTTGCCTGAGTGCCCATATTGCAACTTATCAAAATCCCCAATTTGAACTTGGGTTTGTTCATTTCTTAGCATACTGTCGATAAAGCTATTGTTAAGTAAATTGAAGTCAAATGCTGTAAAAGTTGGTACCATATCACAAATAACTTCTATATTTTGGGTTTCAAAATCATAGCAATATAAAATCTCGTTTTTATGCACAAAAAATAAGTAATGATCCGACATATAATTACAAGTAGAGAACGGATAGACTTCATTGCTTTCCTCTTTTAAGGTGCGATTTAATATCTCATCAAAGACTTCAAGCTTGTTGAATTCGCAAGTGTCAAGATCAAACTCCAACACCATATTAGTAAAGCCACCAAGCAAGATTAACTTATTCTTGTATGGTTTTATGTTATTCGCAAAAAATACCCAATCTTGTTTTTTTGTAATCTTAAAATCCTTAGGTAAGTTATCGTAAATCACCACTTGCCCAGTCTCATAGTTCCATTTTAGTACAAAGGGCTGTCTTCCAATGAGGAATAAATTGTCGCCATACTTAAAGATGTTGTGAAAAGATTGGCCTTTACTTCCTATTTTGTGTACTTTATGGGCATATGTATCTAAGTTAAACTCTAACACCTCATTAGTGTACAAGCTTGCCATGAGAATGGTATTCTCATTTAACCAAGTCCAACCATAACTTATACTGAGAATTTTATTATTTTTGGGGAATAGCTCCAGCAAGCTCAAACAATGTTCAGTTTCTTTTGTATCTAGGTGGAAAGCAACTATATTGCGGTAAGCACAAGGCACAAAGAACAACTTATTTTTGTAAACAACTCCGTCAAAAAAGTTCCTTTCTGCACCATTAATTGGTACCATATATTCTTTTATCAGTCCGAGAGGGTACATAGTATATTTCCTAGTTTTTATGTTGTAAACAGTAACTTGATTATCATTATGGGGAATAAATATCACCTGGGCTCCATCGACAATCTGAGTATAGTAGTTTCTGCACCTTGATAATTCAGAACTAATCGCTATTTGGTTTTCAAATTCAAAACCATTTTCCATAATCCTAAACAAATATTCATTAAAGGTTACTGCATAAAGCTCACCGCACGCTTCAAAGATATCCGTAACATAAAACCAAAAGTTACCAAGTAGTTCTAACGGCTTTATCCCTGTTGTATCAATTTCTTGAAAATATGTAGCTTTTCCCGTCCATTTATATAATTCTGTAACACTTGAAACATCTCCGTAATACACATCACTCCAAGCTATCGCCCTGTGCAGGTCAGCAGTATCATCATAAATACCCCAGCCTTCGCTTTTAAATTGGTTAACTAAACTTTTATACTTGTCATATAGCCAAGGCCTCATAGAGGAAAAGGTCTCCATAAGCAGCGGGTGTGGCCGCCACCAAAGAACCACATCCTTGCGTTGGCGAAAGGTCTCAAATACAGCTAACATTTTATCAAGATATTGCTCAGAATTTTTTAATACAGCACCGATGGTCGTATTATAAAACACAACTTTTCTGTCACCAATAAGGGACTCCCATTCCGGAGGAATAGGGCAATCCTCCCGTTTGGTATTGATAACCTTATCGTACTTGGGACTTCCAAGGGCAACAAACTTTTCTCTCGGATCACCCCAACGATTGCCCCATAATTTTGTAAATATTTTTATATAAGTATCACGAACTTTTTCGTCCTGCAAAATTACCTTGTCCGCATACCAAGTTCCGGGCAAGTTTATTAAATGCTCATAGGTGTCGGGAGAGGCATTGCTGTCTATCACAAAGTAAGGGACATATACTAGACAATCCGTTAAATCCTTCAGCCGCTTGCAGTAGAAATTAGGATGAACCCGTGTAACAGTGTTGTACTCATCATAGCCGTTGAAGGTAAATATAACTTCAGGATGACGTACTTCAAGATCGTACTTGCGCCAATCCACACATTCAATACCAGGGTATGCTCCAAATGCCTCAAAATGTTGTTTACCTAAGCTGCCGTCAGGTTCAAGCTGAAAATAAGGAATCGGAATCCAATAAGCATCACAGTTGGGATCAGCTTTCGCAGCAAGGTAAATGCTCATTAAGCTGTCGCTCATTGATGCATTGTAAGCCAAAAATGCAATCTCAATTCTATCTGGTTTTAGTTCTGTTTTAACACTGTTTTCAATCCTTGCAACCTGATTGTACAACCTGCCTTTTGTGACTTCGCCTCTTAAATATTTTCTAAGAAGTTCAATATGCTCGGACAGTAGCTCACTCGTAAGTGTTTCTTTGCCTGTTAAGCTGTCAATGTAGTCTTTTATTACATTCGTAAACTCTGAACATTCCGAAATAAGACCGGAAACTACATTCGGATTGGACTGTTTGCTAAGCTCTTTTACAACCTCGTAAAGGGTTTGAACCGTTTCAAGAATCTGTCGCTGTTGGTATGGTCTCATTTGGTGCTTCAACTCCTTTATGTTGCCAATCAGAAATTAATCTTTCATACATTTCGCGAAGCCCGTATCTCGGTGACCAGCCAAGTTTTTTTATCTTGTCAATATTCAACACGAAATGAACATCGTGCAGATAACCGCGTTCTTTAATATCGTCCGGCACGTTAACAACTACCGTAATATTGCCGCCGCAAATCTTGTCTGCAACCAATTCCGCCATTTGTCGTATTGTCATGCTCGCGGATGGGTTGGCTATGTTGTACGCCTGACCGTTAGCGCCTTTTAATAGGAGTGTGAACAAGGCTCTTACCGCATCGGCAATGTAACAGTAGTTGCCAACAGATTTACCTTCTGTATGAAGAACGATGTCCTCACCCTTAATGGCACTCCTGGCGAATTGTGCGAACACACGCGTATCCGTTCGGGGAACGCCCCCGCCAAATGTTTGGGCAAGCCTCGCTATCTTTACAGGAACGCTATATTGCTTGCAATATGCCGTACATAATAATTCACAAAATCGCTTGCTCTCAGGATAACTGCTGCGAGGATTTGTCAAATCGATATAGCCTAAATCATCTTCACAAACTTCCTTTTTTTCCGCCTGCCCGTATACTTCCATACTGGACAGGTACACGACACTTTTGCTTTTTACTGTCCGCGCCAAGTTCAGAATATTCCTGGTACCGTCAATCTCTACGCTCATAACCTCGACGGGATTATGCACCATTTCAGATGATTTTGTAATTGCGGCACAATGAAAAATATAATCGGGTGGAAAATCGATATTAATGTTAAACCGTATATCGCCGTGGGTCTGCCGCGTATGAGCAATGATATTAATATTTAGTCCAAACCTTTTATTAGCTGCTTGCAGAGTGCGAACCAATGCACCTCCTATTAAGCCGGTTGCACCGGTAACAAGAACGGTTGAATCTTTTAGTTCGTTCCAATCTATGTTATTATCCTCAAGAACCTCATCTATTTCCGCTTGAATAATATCAATCATAATTCCCACCAATTATTTCATCGTAAAAATTCATAAAAATCTTCAATTAATCTAAACCCCTATGTAGTCTTTTGACCGCACAGGGGCTAATATTTTTAAATAACAGCTTTATCTGTGCCATAATATGCAAATACAGCCCATCTCAAGGAATTTTACTCCACTCAATCGTCCCCGGAGGTTTGGAGGTGATGTCGTATACTACCCTGTTTACTCCCCGGACTTCGTTGACAATACGATTCGAGATTCTTTCCAGCACTTCATAAGGCAATTTTGCCCAGTCGGCGGTCATGGCATCATCGCTGGTAACAACTCTCAAAACAACCGGATAGCCATAGGTGCGTCCATCACCCATTACTCCTACGGAACGATTGGAAAGCAGAACAGCAAAATACTGCCAAACATCCCTGTGGAGACCGGCATTGATTATTTCTTCCTGGACAATGGCGTCCGCTTCCCGGAGGCATTCCAACTTTTCAGGGGTAATTTCCCCGATAATACGGACTGCCAGACCGGGTCCGGGAAAGGGCTGACGCCAGATAATCTCTTGGGGTAAACCCAATTCCAAACCAACTTGCCTGACTTCATCCTTAAAAAGCATTCTTAAAGGCTCGATCAATTCAAACCGCATATCCGGGGGCAAGCCGCCCACATTGTGGTGGGTTTTGATAGTCTGGGCCGTTTCCGTACCGCTTTCCACAATATCCGGGTAAAGGGTACCTTGCACCAAAAAATCGATTTGCCCCAGTTTACGGGCTTCATCTTCAAACAAGCGAATAAACTCATTGCCGATAATTGAGCGTTTCCGCTCCGGATCGGTAACCCCTTTTACCCTGGCCAGAAAACGCTCCCCGGCATCAATAAACTTAAGGTTTAAAGGCAAGCGCTCGGTAAAGGTTTTTTTGACTTGAGCCGATTCATCCTTACGCATAAAACCATGATCGACATAAATGCAACTTAGTTGGTCCCCTACCGCTTTATGGACCAAAACCGCCGCCACTGAAGAATCAACCCCACCGCTTAAAGCGCATATAACCTTTTTATCCCCGACTTTATCCCTGATTTCGCTTATCTGGGACTTAATAAAAGATTCCATGGTCCAGTGACCTTGACAGCCGCAAACCCTATACAGAAAATTTTCCAACAGGACCTGGCCTTCTGGTGTATGTTTAACTTCGGGATGGTATTGTACGCCATAAAACCTTTTTTCCGGGGAATACATGGCAGCCACTGGAGTGTTTTGAGTATGGGCTGCTGTAACAAAACCCTCGGGAAGTTCCGCGACCGAATCCCCATGGCTCATCCAGCATATACGGTTTCCTTTTAGTCCATGCCAAATGCCTTCATCAGTATCAATGTTCACTTCCGCCCTGCCATACTCACGTATCTGTGAACCGCTTACTTTGCCTCCCAACTGAGCGGCCATAAGCTGCATACCGTAACATATCCCAAGAATGGGAACACCCAGCTCATAAATACGAGTATCGATTGTTGGAGCCCCTTCTTGATTGACACTGGCCGGCCCTCCGGAAAAAATTATGCCTTTAGGAGCCATTCTTTTAATCTCTTCAATCGGAGTTTTATAAGATATCATTTCCGAATACACTTTGGCTTCCCTGATCCGGCGGGCTATCAACTGATTATACTGGCCGCCGAAATCTATAACTATTACTAATTCCTTATCCATATTCTGCTGCCTCCTAGGATTTGGCTTGGACCTATTTCTTGTAGACTTCAGCTTTTAAGACCCCAATATAAGGCAAATTCCTGAATTTTTCATCATAATCCAAGCCATAACCGACCACGAACTCATTGGGAATCGTAAAACCACAGTAATCAGGACTTATTTCCACTCTTCTCCTATCCGGCTTGTCCAAAAGAGTGGCAATTTTTAAGCTTAAAGGATGCCTGCGGGCTAAGTTTTCTTTCAAATATTTTAAGGTCAGTCCGGTGTCTACAATGTCCTCGACAATAAGAACATGGTAATCCTCGACACTGGTATCCAGATCTTTAAGGATCCTAACGGCACCCGAAGATACTGCTGAACTGCCGTAACTGGAAACAGCCATAAAATCATATTTCAAGGGGATTTTAATTTCCCGGATCAAGTCAGCCAAAAAAGGTACCGCCCCTTTAAAAATTCCGATCACTAAGAGTTCTTTTCCCCTATAATCATTGGTTATTTGCTGACCAAGTTCGCTGACCCTTTTCTTTATAGTATCCTGGTCTATCAATACTTTGCTGATCATTTCTTCCATATCTGCCACACTCCTAAAATTTAATGTAATATTATAACATATAAATATAAGCAGGGAAAAGAGATGAGTCCCAAACGATAGCGTCAAGATACTATGGGTTTTAAAAATAAAAGTAATCTCCTGTTTACCTGCTACTTTAAGCATCCCTCACTGACTTAAGGAACTGGGAAGCCCAAGTCCTTTTGCCAATATTCAAAATGGTTATGTTACCGATGGTTTCGCTCGATGCTGTAAGCTTTCTCTTCCTGATAATCTCCCGGTCTACTTTTACCTCACTTGCTTCATTTATTGCTGCTTTTTTCTTTCGCATAAATATGTCATACACATCTCCGCCATTCGCTACAAAGACCCTTAACCTGGCCATCTGGTCCACACCCGTTCTACTCCAGCCCAGAGGCCGTGAGCTTAACCTGGACGACAAGATATGGCTAACATGACCTTCTGCACTGCAGCCGATGTAATCCGACGCATACTGCCGCATTATCCCTTCCCAGTTGCCTAGTATATATCTTCTTGCTTCCTGCACAGCTCTCTTCTTTGTTTCCGGCTCAGTTGTACTTATGATTGCTTTAAATAGCTCTTTTACACTTTCCTTGTCTCCAGCATTTATATAATCCCACATAATTGGTGTGGTGTAGCTCATATGCGCTGTAGCTTGAGTTACATACTTTGATAAGTGATAACGGTCCAGTACAAAGATGCTTCCCTTTATCCAGCCTAGTCCATTCTTTATCCATGCAGCACCATCCCCTGATAGGTATATCTTTTCAATAGAATCCATATCATAAGTCTTATCTATGTAGTCCAAAACTTCCACCCATAGCTCATCACTGTTTGCATAAATACCGCTGAAATACCTTGCATTTATTAACCTCCACCGATTTTCCCCAACCTGTTCCCTACCCTCATGTACATATACAAGCTTTGGTTCTGCGTAGCCCCCAGTCTGAAGTGGTACATGATCTTCATCAGCTTCTATGTACAGTACCTTTACCGCCTTTTTATCTTGCTTAACCTCTACTGCGTCATTGTCTACACTGCCAAGCTCACGGATACTGTTCATTACTGTCTGTGATGTTAGATCCACAGCTTCAG
>Ga0134099_1000793_pt1 | contig 33856 bp, 26 predicted proteins | sample 10_taG_2_FD_105482 | JGI IMG/M metagenome (GOLD analysis project Ga0134099, IMG submission 105482) | Switchgrass degrading microbial communities from high solid loading bioreactors in New Hampshire, USA - 10_41_5_180_A2 metaG | ecosystem: Engineered > Bioreactor > Semi-continuous > Anaerobic >...
ACCACCGGCTCTACCGATACGGTTGACGTAAGGACCAGCCTGCAGTTGTTGCCCAGGACATTGTTGACGATGACCTGCGGCGATGAACAGTGAGACGATGAAGCGGCCAGGTTTCCGGATTTTGCGGATACCTTTTGAGCGCCGACGCCGGTATCGGTGCCGTTTGTCGTCATGATGTTGCAATCTGTCGTCAATACCGGGTTGATGAGATTGACCTTGGCGTTGAACTGGAACAGGATGTCCGGGGATATTCCGTTGATGCTGCAAGGCAGGGCCAGGTCGCGGATTGCGAAGTTGCTCAGGCTGCCGGTCGGGAGCATCGTATTGGGCGCATCCGGTGCGTTGGAGAACCTGGCGCAGAATCGGCAGGTCCTGCCGCCTGTATTTACGGTTCCCTCCAAAACGTAGGTAGCCCTCAGAACCCAGGGCCCCGCGTTATTGATCAAGAAAAAGGCTTTTGTCGGAAGGTTTAGATTCAGGCACCTTCGATTCTGGATCCTGGCGATTGCATTTGGCGCTCTTGCCGTAAACTGGCCGTTTTCAAAGGTGACGGTATCCACCGGAAAACCATCCAGCGTTACCTGAGACGGCGTGATGGACGCGGGATTGGCCGGGGCGAAGAAATCAACAGCCACAAAGGAATTCTCTATATTGAATACGGCGTTGGGGGAAAGGGTACAGGGAATAATGCTGCATCCGTCGAGGATAAATTCGCTTAGAAAAAGATCCGAGAACATGCCGCCCGTATTCAGGTTGAACAGGATGGGACACGAGGTATCCTTCAGAAACGAGAAAACCTTGTCTATATACGTTAAATTCGGTTTCTGCCTGGTAAATTCGACATCTTCCGTGTCGATATTCGTTCCGCAGGTTTGACCAAGACAGAAGCCCGCGGAAAGAACGCCGGCATCGGATGATCTTTGCCGTTTCATATCTATAACCTCTCTTTAAGACTTTATCATAGTAAACCTCCGTTTACTATGTAGAGAGAAGAACGGATTTTTGATGACGGGCCTCCTGCGGCGCGCGGCCGCCGCGGAAAACGGGCAAAGTTTGCCATTTGGCTCATGGCGGCTCCGGCGGTTACCGGGCGTTGGCGTTTCCGAGCTCCGGTGGTTCCCGAATATTACGGTTCCCTGGACGTGCGCGTTCCAATGGGCATGCATTGTTACATTATATGATAAATTATGTGGAGTGCCACAAAAAGGTGAAAGCCTGAACCCTCTCGTATTCGGATTTTTCATTCCATAACGCCTGCGGCGGCGCTTTCCGATATTTTGGTGGCTTTTTTTGTGCCCGTACAATATCTGGGGCTTTGCGGGAGAAATCAACGGTTTGTCGAGAATTTTCCGGGTTAAAAGCTGCTTTTTTTGCTCATTTTTGCATTAGAGTGGTTGAAAAGTGGAGCGAAGTGGAGTATAGTGGTGTTAAAATCATGGTATAGGGTGGAGTATTGTCACGTGTTTATTGGGGAATACCAACATTCGATTGATTCGAAAAACAGAATCATCATTCCCTCGAAATTCCGGGAAGAGCTTGGCAGCAAGTTCATCCTGACGAAGGGGCTGGACAATTGTCTCTACATCTATCCCATGGAAGAATGGAAGAAGTTTCAGGATAAGCTCACCGCCCTGCCTGTAACGAACAAGGATGCAAGGGCTTTTGTAAGATACTTTTTCTCCAGTGCGGTGGAGTGCGAGACGGACAAGCAGGGAAGGCTGACGATTCCCCAAAATCTGAAGGATCATGCAAAGATAGACAAAGAACTGGTAACAATAGGAGTATTGAGCAAAATCGAAATCTGGAGCAAGCAGGAATGGGACAACTACAATGAAAGCATCAATCTCGGCCCGGATGAAATCGCGGAGAAGATGGCCGAGTTCGGCATTTAGTGGCTCGCTCCCTTGCAAATTTGGCTGTTCCAGGCGTGCCGCATCATTATAAAGGAGTGTGGGTGATGGAGTTTAGACACACCCCGGTGCTGTTTTCTGAAACAATTAAAAGCCTGAACATCAATCCGGAGGGAATCTATGTGGACGGAACCCTGGGCGGCGGGGGTCATGCCTCCGGAATCTGTGAAAGACTGAATCAAAAGGGGATTTTAATAGGAATCGACCGGGACGGCGACGCCGTCCAAGCCGCGGGCGAGCGGCTGGCCCAATATCCGTGCACAAAGATCTTCGTGCGGGACAACTACGTAAACATCAAGGACATCATCAAAGAGCAGGGGATTGGGGGCATAGACGGAGCGGTTCTGGATCTGGGAGTATCCTCGTTTCAGCTGGACAATTATGAAAGAGGATTTTCCTATATGCAGGAAGCGCCGCTGGACATGAGAATGAACCGGGAAGATCCGCTTACCGCAGAAACCGTTGTGAACGAATACGGGGAGAAGGAACTGACGGAGATCATTCGGAAATACGGGGAGGAGCGATGGGCCTCCCGCATCAGCGAATTCATCGTGAAAGAGCGGAAGAAGCGCCGCATCAGGACCACGACGGAACTGGTCGATGTGATCAAGGCCGCCATACCGGCTTCCGCCAGAAGAGAAGGACCGCATCCGGCGAAAAGGACCTTCCAGGCCCTGCGCATCGAAGTCAACAATGAGCTTTCCCATCTTGCCCGGGCGGTGGACGAATTCATCGACGTTCTGAACCCCGGCGGAAGGCTGTGCGTTATCACCTTCCACTCCCTGGAGGACAGGATCGTGAAAGAGGCGTTCAATAAAAGGGCGAATCCATGCACCTGTCCGAAGGAATTCCCGATCTGCACCTGCGGACGGAAAGCGGATGTGAAAAAGGTATCCGGCAAGCCGATCCTTCCGACTCCCCAGGAAATTGAGATGAACCCCAGAGCGAGAAGCGCAAAGCTTCGGGTAATTGAGAAGAGGTAAAACAGAGGTAAGGGCATATGATGGCAGCAGAAAAGTGGTATGAGTATCAGGACAGTTATAAACGCTACGGTCTTGATATGAAACCGCCGATACCGAAAAAGGAAATCAGATCGAAACGTTCAAACGCAGTGATTAATGCGAAGGACAAGTTCCGTTTGCTGCTTCTCACCGCGTTTGTGGGCATACTCTGCATCGGGCTGATCGTATCCACCGCTTACGCTGCCAGCATACAGTACCGAATTAATACCATGATTAAAGAGAACCGGGTGATTGAGGGAGAAATCGAAAATCTGAACGTAAAAATCGAGAGTGCATCAAATATTCAGATCGTGGAAGCCAGAGCCTCTTCGGAACTGGGCATGATCTATCCCGGGGCCGAGCAGCTTGTTTTTCTCGACGGATCGAGGGAAACCGTAAAGGATTTTGCTCTGGTTCTCAAGGAACAGGCATATAATTGATGTGATGATTATATAATGAAAACAGAACCGGGCGACCGGGAATCGGGCAAAGCCGGTCCGTAAGACAGGAAAAAATTTAAAAATTGCATATTTAGCCTCTTTGACAAGGCGGCGTGCGCAGCCTTGCAAACCGGGGCTATGAGAAAGCCAGATAACTGAATTAGGGAGACGGGTAATAATCTGGCTTTTCCCTTATGTTCTGAATTATATGTTTCATTCCGCCGCCCGCAGACCGGCGGGCCGGCCGTAAAGGAGATTGCCGTATATGTCGCCGACTACCAACCGTAACAAGAGAAGATTGGTGTTTGTATTTATCGTTTTCTGCATTTTATGCATCGGCCTTGCTTTCCGCGTAGGCTGGATCCAGGTAGTCGCCAGTGAAAAATACGCCAAAATGGCGGTGGAACAGCAGACCCGGGATGTGCCCATCCCGGCAAAACGCGGAGTCATTTACGACCGCAACGGAAAAGAGCTTGCCATCAGCGCGGTGACCAACAGCATCTGGGCGAGGCCGGGAGTCATCAAGGGCTCCTCGGACCAGGAGGAGGCCCAGGCCAATCTGGATAAGACCGCGTCCGTTCTGGCGGATATCCTGGAAATGGATAAAAACAAAATCCTGGAAACCATCAGCAGAAATCAAAGTCTGGTCAAAGTGGCCAAATATGTCGACAAGGAAAGAGCGGACCGGATCAGGGAGGCCGGTCTCAAGGGCATTGAAATTGCGGAGGATGTAAAACGGTATTACCCCATGGGCACTTTCCTGGCTCACCTGCTGGGGTGTACCACCGACGACAACAGAGGCCTTGCGGGGATCGAATTGAAATACGACAAATATCTTTCCGGGATACCGGGCAGATGGATCAAAAATACGGACCGGGACGGCGACAGCCTGTCCTATGGCGTTGAAAAGTATTTCCAGGCGGAAAACGGGCTGAACCTGGTCCTTACCATTGACGAAGTGATACAGCATTATGTGGAAAAGGCCCTAGACACGGTTCAGGCGAATACCCAGGCGGACCGTGTCATGTCTATTGTTATGGACCCGAAAACGGGAGATATCCTCGCAATGGCTGTAACACCGGATTTTGACCCCAACAATCCGAGAGTGCCGACGAATCCGGAGGAAGCGGCCTATGTGGAAAGCCTTCCCGACAAGGAAAAGCTGGAGTACTGGAACAAGATGTGGAGAAACCCGCTGATCAGCGACACCTACGAGCCGGGCTCCACCTTCAAGCTGCTCACGACGGCCATTGCGCTGGAAGAGGGCGTTACGACGCTGGACGACAAATTTGTGTGCACGGGTTCCATCATGGTTGCGGGCCAGAAGCTGAAATGCTGGCGTTCTTACAATCCCCACGGACAACAGAACCTGATAAAAGCGGTGGGAAATTCCTGCAATCCGGTCTTCGTGCAGCTTGCGCAGAGGACCGGTTATGAGAAATATTTCGATTATCTTGAACTCTTCGGGCTTAGAGAAAAGACAGGAGTTGATTTTCCTGGCGAGGGCTATGCGATCCTTCAGAATGAAGAGACCGCAGGGCCCGTGGGTCTTGCCACCATGTCTTACGGCCAGGGAATCGCGGTTACTCCGATCCAGCTCATCACGGCCGTTTCGGCGCTGGGAAACGAAGGAAAGCTGATGCAGCCGAGGATCGTAAAGGAACTGCGGGACGATAACGGAAATGTGATCCAGAGCTTCGGCACAAAGGTAGTGCGGCAGGTGGTTTCTAAGAAGACCGCGGAAGAGATGTGCCTGATCATGGAGGCCGTCGTCGACGAAGGCGGCGGCGGAACAGCCAAGATACCGGGCTACCGGATCGGCGGAAAGACCGGGACGGCAAACAAGGTAAGAGGAGGCAAGTACACCGATGAAACCTTCTCCTCCTTTATCGGGATGGCGCCCATGGACGATCCGAAGATCGCGATCCTTTTGATCGTGGATAATCCCAAGGGCGTCAAATTCGGAAGCCAGACCGCGGCGCCGGGAGTCAAGCTCGTATTGGAGGAAACGCTGAGATATATGAATATACAGCCTTCGTACAGCGAGGAGGAAAAGCTGGTGATGGAAAGCGGCTATACGACGATTCCCGACGTTATCGGTCAGAATCTGAGCGACGCCATCGGGATACTGGGAGGAGCGTCCCTGAACTATACCGTGTCACCGGCGGATGAGAGCGGAGAGGATTTCACCATCGTGGATCAGTATCCGAAGCCGGGAGAAAAAATGCAAAAAGGAGGAACAGTTTGCCTATATCGGAATTAACGGGGAGGGATCGGCCAGTTGAAACTCAAAAATCTGCTGGAAGGAACAGAGATACCTTATCCTGCCGGCCTCAGCGATCTTGAGGTAACGGGAATTACATACAACTCAAAATTGGTAAAGAAAGGATATGTGTTCGTCTGTATCAAAGGATTTCATACCGATGGGCATATATACGCGATGGACGCCGCATTTCAGGGCGCGTCCGTCATCGTCAGCGAAGAGGACATTCCGATCAAAACCGTTCCGGTCCTGAGGGTGGAAGACAGCCGGAGGGCGCTTTCCAAGCTCTCCGCGAAGTTTTATGAGAACAGGGAGGTTCCGTTCCACATTTTCGGGATCACCGGAACCAACGGGAAAACCACCGTCGCCTATATGCTGAAAAGCATCATCGAGGCGGCGGGCAGCCAGTGCGGAATGCTGGGCACCATCGGGTACCATGTGGGAAGCAGGGAGTATGAGGCCCGGAATACGACTCCGGAATCCTCCGATCTGCAGGCGATGTTTGCGGAGATGAAGGAAGAAGGCATTCTGAACTGCGTCATGGAGGTATCCTCCCACGCCCTTGCACTGGGGAAGGTGGACGACGTCGTATTTGAAGGCGTCGTGTTTACCAACCTCACGGAAGACCATATGGATTTTCACAAAGATAAGGAATCATATTTCGCGGCGAAGAAAAAGCTCTTCACCCTATCAAAAGGGCCGGCGGCCGTCAATCTTGACGACGAATACGGGCGGCGGCTGTACGAGGAACTGAAACGGGAAGGCAAGCCGGTTTCAGGATATTCCCTGAAGGACAAAAAGGCGGATTATTACGGGGAAATCCTGGAATCAACGGAAAAGGGATCGCTGGTCCGGGTCATCGAAAAAGAGGAGCGCGAACAGATTTTAAAACTGAATACTCCGGGTATTTTTACCATATACAACGCCTTGGCTGCGACAGCTTGCGCCAGGTCGGCGGGATATCCCTTCCAGTACATCGCATGGGGGCTTGAGAGTCTCAAGGGAGTGCCGGGGAGGTTCGAGCTTGTCGAGAACAGCAAGGGAATCGCGGCCATTGTGGATTATGCCCATACGCCGGACGGTCTTGAAAACGTGCTGAAAACCGCGGCGGGTTTTACAAAGGGGAAGCTCATCTGCATCTTCGGCTGCGGAGGCGACCGCGACAAAGCGAAGCGGTCCATGATGGGCAGGGTCGCGGGACAGTACAGCGATTTCTGCATCATCACCAGCGATAATCCGAGAACGGAGAGGCAGGAAGACATAACGGCGGACATCGAAGCCGGCATTTACGATACGGGATGCGATTACGAAGTCATTGAAAACAGGTACGAAGCAATCAAAAAAGCCGTTTCCCTGTATAAAAAAGGAGACATAATAATTATAGCCGGCAAGGGCCATGAAACCTACCAGATCATCGGCACGGAGAAATTCCATTTTGACGACAGGGAAGCGGTAAGGGAAATTATAGAAAACGGCTGCTTGGGGAAAGCCTGAAGCCGTGCGATCGGGGAAAGGCCTTGAAACAAGGCACGCCCGGAACGGCCGGGAAACGGAGCCGACCCGAAAAACAGCGGAAGAGAGCGGTGGATTATGAAATGAAGAAATTGACGATAGAACAGATAACACATGCGGTGAATGGAGTGCTGCTTGAGGGAAACCCGGTGGATGAAATAACCGGGATTTCCGCGGATTCAAGAAAAGTCGAGGCGGGAAACGCCTTTTTTCCCCTTATCGGGGAGCGGTACGACGCCCATGATTTTATCGGAGAGGCCGTCGAAGGCGGCTGCCGTACGGTGATCCTGTCAAGGATGGCGGCCGCGGAACAGGTCCGGCGGCAATTTCCCTGTCTGAATCTCAACCTGATTCTGACGGAGGATACCACCAAAGCCCTGCAGGACCTGGCGGCCTATTACCTCTCCCTTTTTTCCGTAATTAAAATCGGCGTGACCGGCAGCACGGGAAAGACCACCACAAAGGAAATGCTTTATTGGATCTTTTCGGAAAAATACAGGACGGCCAGAAACCATGGCAATCTGAACAATCATATCGGCCTGCCGCTGACGGTATTTTCGTTGCCGGAGGATGCGGAAGCCGCCATATTCGAAATGGGAATGAGCAAACTGGGCGAGATCGATCTGCTTGCAAGGCTTGTGCGCCCGGATATCGGAATTATAACGAACATCGGAACTTCTCATATCGAAAATCTAGGCAGCCGGGAGAATATATTAAAAGCGAAGCTGGAGATTGCCAATTACCTTACCGAAACCGGCATGCTCATTGTCAACGAGGATAACGACCTTCTGACAAGGGACAACGTACGGGGAGACGGGCGTTACCGCGTGGTCACGGTGGGCAAAACGGGGCGGAGCGATTTCATCATCTCCAATATCAACGATTTCGGGGAAGACGGGATCGAATTCTCCCTCGAACATAAGGAAGAGCTGCAGACCTTCCGGCTAAATGTGCCGGGACGACATAACGCATATAACGGAGCCCTTGCGGTGGCCGCCGCGGTATCCTGCGGCCTTACCATGGAGGAAGCGGCAAGAGGCCTCCTGAAACTGGAGATTACGGATAAAAGACTTAGCATAAAAGGCAAAAATGGAATGAAAATTATTGACGATACCTATAACGCCAGCCCCGATTCCATGAAGGCGGCCATCGACGTCCTGCGCGCAACGAAGGGAGTCCGGAAGATCGCTATCCTGGCCGACATGCTTGAGTTGGGCGAGAATTCAGCAGCCTTCCATGCGGAGGTGGGAAGATACGCAGCGGAAAGCCCCGTCGACCTTCTAATCGCGGTGGGAGACCAGGCAAAGCATATTGCGGAGGCCGCCGGAGAAATCCTGGGTGAGGATAAGGTCCGATATTATAAAACAAAAGAGTTGCTTATCCGGGATATTGGGAGTATGATATCTTCCGGCGACGTCATCCTGCTGAAGGGCTCCAGAGGCATGGCGATGGATCAGGTCGTCAGAAAAATCATGGAGATGAATTAGGCATGGATTATTTACAGATTGCAATACCGGCTGTGATCGCGTTTCTGATTACTGTGATACTGACTCCCATGATCATACCGGTATTGAGAAAGATAAAAGCGGGCCAGAGCATCCGGGAAGAGGGGCCTCAGTCGCACATGGTGAAATCCGGCACGCCCACGATGGGAGGCATTGCCATCATCGGCGCGGTGACGGCCACCTGCCTTTCGACCAGCGGCGTTGCAAAGGACCTGCTCGTATTTTATGGGGCAAAGGATATGCTGGTTATCCTGGGCGCCTTCATAGCTTTCGGAGTGCTCGGCTTTCTCGATGATTTCGTAAAGGTTTCCATGAAACGGAACCTGGGGTTAACGGCCAAACAGAAGCTTTTGCTTCAGATCCTCATCGCCGTGATCCTTGCGGTATATCAGTCCCATTATTCCGTTTACGGCACGAAGATCGCCATTCCCTTCATTAACGAGATCGTTGATTTTGGAATCTGGTATGTGCCGTTTATCGCATTCGTGGTTGTGGCGATGGTAAACAGCGTCAACCTGACTGACGGTCTGGACGGTCTGGCCTCGGGCGTGACCCTGATCGTGGCGCTGTTCCTGGCAATTGTGGCGTCCTTATACGGATCTCCATCGGCCGCCTTGTTCTGCTCCGCGCTGGCTGGGGCCTGCTTCGGCTTTCTGATGTTCAACAAACATCCCGCCAGGGTATTCATGGGGGACACCGGTTCCCTGGCGCTTGGCGGAGGGCTTGCCGCCGCGGCGATCATTATGAACGTGGTGCTCGTGCTGCCCTTTGTGGGCGGAGTCTACGTGGCGGAAGCGCTGTCGGTGATTCTGCAGGTGGTCAGCTACAAGACAAGAGGAAAGCGGATCTTCAAAATGGCGCCGCTCCATCATCATTTTGAACTCAGCGGCTGGAAAGAGACGAAGATCGTAGCCGTATTCTGGTTTGCGACGCTTCTCCTGTGCTTGATCAGCCTTTTCAGCCTGCTTATCGGATAAAACGCGCCGCCGACGGACCGGGACGACGGATGCCGGCATACGGTGCAACCGGCATGCGGGATGACCGGCGACGAATGAACCTGCATATGGGAAGAACGGTGCGGAACCGCCGGACAGGGCAGGGTATGATGGAAAATCAACCGAGAAATGATCGGCAAGACGAAGGGAAGGAATATCATGAGCCAATTGGAAAGTAAAAAAATACTCGTAGTCGGCATGGGGAAATCGGGCATCGCGGCAACCCAGGCCCTGCTGAAGCTGGGGGCGGTGGTTTCTGTCTATGACAGAAAAGAAGAAAGTCAAATCGATACGCAATTAATTAAATTTCTCAGGAACAAGAAGGTGACCTGTTATTTCGGCGAAGAACCGACCAATACGGGGGACCTTGACATGGTGGTCATAAGCCCCGGCGTGCCCCTTGATACCGGATTTGTCCGAAAGGCGCAGGACGCCGGCGCCGAAGTCATCGGCGAGCTGGAAATCGCCTGGCGCGTCGGAAAGGGGAAATACGTCGCCATTACGGGAACCAACGGGAAAACCACCACGACTACCCTTGTTGGCGAGATTTTCAAAAACTCAGGCCGGAAGACCTACGTGGTCGGCAACGTAGGCGTCGCCGTCATATCGAAGGCCCTGTGCACCACGGAGGATGACTGGCTGGTGACGGAAACCAGCAGCTTCCAGTTGGAGACCACAAAATATTTCAAACCGGAAGTATCGGCCCTGCTGAATATTACGCCGGACCATATGGACCGGCACAAAACCCTGGAGAATTACGCCCGGGCAAAGGCCATGATCTTTCAAAACCAGGACGAAAACCAGTATTTCGTCGTGAATTACGACGATGAGGAGTCCATGAAGCTGGTGCCGCTTTGCAAAGCGAAGGTGATCCCCTTCAGCAGGAAGTCGGAGCTCCAGTTGGGTTGCTTCGTTCTGGACGGGGATATCGTCATCAGGAACGAACAGGGACAGTGCATCGATATCTGCGGCGCGGACGAATTAAAGATACCGGGGAAGCACAACCTGGAGAATGCGCTTGCCGCGGCGGCGATGGCATATTTCGCAGGAATTTCGCCGGCGGTGATCGCAAAGACGCTCAGGACCTTCGAAGGCGTGGAGCACCGGCTGGAGTTTTCCGGAGAAGTTGACGGCATCCGCTTTATCAACGACTCCAAGGGGACCAATCCCGACGCTTCCATCAAGGCCATCGAGGCCATGAAGGGAAACGTCATTCTCATCGCGGGAGGATACGACAAGGGCTCCGAATTCGACGAATTCATCGAAGCCTTTGACGGCAAGGTCAAGCATCTGGTTCTGCTCGGAAAGACGGCGCAGAAGATAAAGGAAACCGCGGAACGCCACGGATTCACCAATACAACCATATGCAAGGATATGGACGAATGCGTCAAGACCGCCTACAAGCTGGCGTCTCCGGGCGATACGGTCCTCCTTTCCCCTGCCTGTGCAAGCTGGGATATGTATACCTGTTTCGAGCAAAGGGGAGAGCATTTTAAGAACTGCGTAAGAGATTTAGAGAAATAGATTAAAAAAATTCTGGAAGGAAAGGTTGCATAGGAAATTTTTCGAAAGACGAGACAGAGACAAAGTATTTCGAAAAAATAACAAGCAACGGGAGAAATAGAATGGCTCGCAGAAAAAAGACCCGGATGAAATCCGGGGATTTCATATTGACCATCCTGGTGCTGGCCCTTGTGGTCTTCGGGGTAATCATGGTGTTCAGCTCCAGCTATTACAGCGCGATCAACGACACGGGCGACCCCTATGCCTATTTAAAGCGGGACATCATATGGGCCGCCATCGGGCTAGGGGCTATGCTTTTCTGCGCCATGTTCGACTACCGGCTCTATGCGAAAGCCGCTCCGGTGATTCTGGTCGTCAGCACGGTTCTTCTGTTGCTTTTGTTTACCCCTCTGGGGGTGAGCCGTAACAACGCCACGCGCTGGATCGGAGTGGGCGATTTCACCATCATGCCCGGCGAGATCGCCAAGATTTCGGCCATCATCTTCGTCGCCTGGTACCTGAGCCGGGACCCGAAGCGAATCCGGTCCTTCACCAGAGGAATTTTGCCTATGATCGGGCTTTGCGCGCTTGATTTCGGCCTGATTATCATGCAGCCGAACCTCTCGACCGCGATCACCGTATGCGGGATCATCGTCGGAATGATGTTCGTCGCGGGTCTGAATATCCTGTACCTCGTGGGGATCGTCGGCCTCGGAGCCATGGGCATCACATACATGATCCTCACCGACGAGGACGGATACCGGATGAAACGGCTGACCAGCTTTCTGGATCCCTTTCAGGATCCCCTGGGTGACGGCTATCAGGTTATACAATCCCTGCTGGCCCTGGGCTCGGGAGGGCTGTTCGGCGTCGGACTAGGCAAAAGCATCCAAAAGACGCTTTATTTGCCGGAACCCCAGAATGATTTTATCTTTGCAATCATAGGGGAGGAGCTCGGCTATATCGGATGCCTGCTGCTCATCACATGCTATATCGTTCTGATCTGGCGCGGGATCCATATTGCCCTCAATGCGCCCGACATGTTCGGCACCCTGCTTGCGTCCGGGATCACGATCATGCTCGGGCTTCAGGTCGTTTTGAACATCGCGGTGGTGACCTCGTCGATTCCGCCTACGGGAATCACCCTGCCCTTTGTAAGCTATGGCGGAAACGCACTGGTCCTGTTCATGGGCAGTATGGGGATATTGCTGAACATATCGCGGCATTCGGCCAAGTAGATCGGGAAGTTCCGGCGGCAAGCCACCTATGCCGCCACTGGAGGTAGAAGATGAAGGTGATCATGACAGGCGGCGGAACCGGCGGGCATATATACCCGGCCATCGCCATCGCCGACAAGATCAGAAGAAAACATCCGGAAGCGGAGATCCTGTTTATCGGAACGGAAAGGGGCATGGAGAAGGACCTTGTGCCGAGAAGCGGGTACGAGATCCGTTTTATTACCGTCAGCGGATTTCACAGGAAGAAGATCTGGAGAAATATCAAGACCGCAGCGGACCTGCTTAAGGGAAACCGGCAGGCGGTCAGAATTATAAAGGAATTCAAGCCGGACCTGGTTATCGGCACCGGCGGTTATGTATGCGGCCCCGTCGTAAGGGCGGCCCACAAGATGGGGATCAGAACCTATATTCATGAACAGAACGCCGTCCCCGGCGTTACCAATAAGCTTCTGGAAAAATATTCGGTGAAGGTTTTCCTCAGTTTTCCGGAATCCAAAGCGCATTTCAAGGACCAGAGCAAGCTGGTGGTGACGGGCAATCCCATCCGCAAGAGCTTTCAGCTTGCCGGTTCAAACCGCATCAGGGAGAAGATGGGCATCAAACCCGGGGAATTCGTCATCCTGAGCTTCGGCGGCAGTCTCGGAGCGGGGAAGATCAACAGCACCATGATCCGCGTTGTCGAGGCGTTGAGCGGGATGTCCGACGCCAGGCTGTATTTCATCACGGGCAGGAATTATTATGAAAAGGTCCTTAAAACGCTCGCGGAACGGGGGATCAATCCGGCCGACAACATAAGTATTCTGGAATACGCAGATAATATGCATGAATATCTTTTCGCCGCGGATCTGGTGATCAGCAGGGCGGGGGCGCTTACGGTCGCCGAGATCACGGCCTGCGGCAAAGCGGCGATTTTTATTCCTTCCCCCAACGTGACGGGGAATCACCAGTATTTCAATGCGAAGGTCGTCGCCGACAAGGGCGGCGCCATCATCATCGAGGAAAAGGACCTGTCGGATGAAAAGCTCCTGGGAACGATTCTCAGACTGAAGAACAACAGGGAAGCCATTAACGGCATGTCGGCAGCAAGCGCCAGCATCGGCAGGCTCGACGCCGCCGACATGATATACGACCATCTGGGCATTTGACGACGCTGTTTGATGCCGCCGCGATAATGTCACACCTTCCACGGAACATCATATTATGATTAAGAGTTGCTGTTAACCGTGGAGGTGTAATTCTCGTGGAACAATTTCGTATAAACGGCGGAGCAAAGCTGACCGGCGAGTATGAGCTTACCGGGGCGAAGAATGCGGTGCTCCCGATCCTTGCCGCAACGATCATCACAGGGAACGAATGTAAAATAACAAGCTGTCCGGATTTATCCGATGTGCATACCATGTTTACCATCCTGAGAGAACTAGGATGCAAAATCACAAAAGAAGCGGACGGGGAAGTCGTCGTCGATACGCGGCCCGTTAATTCCTATACGATTCCGGAGCATCTGATGAGAGAAATGAGATCATCGGTTTTTTTGATGGGACCAATGATCGCCAGATGCGGAAAAGTGACACTGAGCTATCCGGGAGGCTGCGAGATCGGCCTGCGGCCCATTGATATCCATTTGTCCGCGTTGAGGAAGCTTGGCGTCACGATAAAGGAAGCCCACGGGTTTCTTGAATGCACCGCGGACCGTTTGGTAGGGGACAGGATCGTTCTTGATTTTCCCAGCGTCGGTGCAACGGAAAACGTGATGCTTGCCGCGACGGCGGCGGAAGGAGAAACACGGATCATAAACCCGGCCAAAGAACCTGAAATCATAGACCTTCAGAATTTTTTGAATGCCTGCGGTGCGAAGGTGAGAGGAGCCGGGACAGGCGAGATCGTAATCAGCGGCAAAAATTCATACCACCAGGTGGAACATAGGGTAATCCCCGACAGGATTGAGGGGGGCACCATTTTGGCGGCGGTGGCTATCACGGGAGGCAACGTCATCCTGAGAAACGCCATACCGGAACATATGAGTATGATTTTGTCCAAATTGAAGGAAGCCGGCTGCAGGATCCGCGAAGGGAGAAACACCGTGGAACTCTCCGCCCCCGCGAGGCTTCAAGCGGTGGAAACGGTCAAAACCCTGCCGTATCCGGGCTTTCCCACAGACATGCAGTCCCAGTTTCTGACCCTGATGACCGTGGCCCAGGGTACCAGCGTCATAACGGAAACCATCTTTGAGAGCCGGTTCAAGTATGTCGAGGAACTCCGGAAGATGGGCGCAAAGGTCAAGGTGGACGGCCGGACCGCCGTGGTTACGGGAGTAAAACAGCTGACGGGCGCAAAAGTCGTGGCGAAGGATTTGAGAGGGGGAGCTTCTTTAGTCATTGCCGGATTAGGGGCCAGGGGGGAGACCATCGTAGAAAACATTTGCCATATCGACAGAGGATATGATAAATTTGAAATGGCCTTAAGAAGGATCGGGGCCGACATCAGGAGGGAATCCTCGGAAGATCGGCAGCAAGAGTCATAACCATAGAGAGAATCCCGGAGAAAGTACGGCATGAAGGAATATGAAAGAGTACGGAAGAAGAAAAAGAGAAGAAAAAAGCGCTATTTCCTGAAGTTCGTCATCTTGGTCGCGGCCGTGGCGGGGATATACTATTTTTTAACCTCAAGCGTGTTTGATATACAGAGAATTACGGTACAAAACAATAACTACTATACTTCGGAACAGCTGATCAGCCTGGCGGAAGTGAAAACAGGAGAAAACCTGTTTAAAGCTTCCGTTTCAGAAATGAAAAAGAACCTTTTGGCGGATCCCTACGTCAAGAATGTAAAAATTAAAAAAAGATTGCCCGGCGAGATCCAGATCATCGTGGAAGAACGAAAAGAGGATGCGGCGGTTCCTTACGGAAACAGCTATATCATCATCGACGGCGAGGGAATGGTCCTCAGAAAGACCGATACGGAGCCGACCCTCCCGTTGCTTTTGGGGATGACCATTGAAAACATGACGCCCGGCACGCCGCTGAAGGTGGAGGAAAACGCGGCGCTGACGGACACGCTTAAACTGCTTGCCGAAGTGAAAAAGCATGATATTTATTTTAAAAAGATCGACATCACGACGATAACTGTAAAAGCATACATCTATGACCAGCTAGTCTGCGAGGGAACGCCGGAGGATATCATGAACAACATGGATTCCCTTCAGGAGGTGCTGTATGATCTTTACACCAAGGGAATCGAACGCGGCGTAATCAAAATGGGAAGCGACCGTTACTTCTCATTCAGTCCGTTGGTGGAATAACGGACAAGCCCGCACGGCAACCGGGCGGCCTGACGGAACCGGCATATATCGGCATGGAAAGGCATATAAATCCAATGTTTACGATTGAAACGGATTGGGAGATGAGATGATGAAGAAAATCAGCGGAATGATCGTGATCGGATTGCTGGCGATGTTTATCGGCCTGGTCATATCCATTCAGATCACAACCACCCAAGGTTCCGACCAGGGGGGACTGATCCCTGTCGCAAAGGCTCAGGGGTATCTGGAAGAGCTGAAGAAGGTGCGGGCCGAGAAGGATGCCGCCCTGCAGCAGCTGAACGAGCTGGAGGAAAGGCTAAACAAGATAGAAAAGCAAAAGGCTGATGAAGACTTTTTCCTGAAAGGCGTCGTAGCGGATCTGGAAAAATACAAGATGGCCGCCGGAGTTGTGGACGTGAAGGGGCCCGGCGTGGTCATAACGGTGGACGATCCGCTTCCGACGGACGACTTTTCCGATGGATACAGCGTGATCATGCTGCGCTACGAACTGCTTTTGAGCCTGGTGAACAAATTGAAAGAGGCCGGTGCGGAAGCCATTTCAATCAACGGGCAGCGCATCATAGCCACCACGGAGATCAGCCTGGCGGGAGACAACGTCAACATCAACACCATCCCCACAGCGCCCCCGTACATCATTAAAGCCATCGGAAACCCGGACACCATCGAGTCCACCCTGACAATCCGCTTCGGCATCATCGAGCAGATGAAAAGCTACAACTTGAGGATCAGCATCGAAAAGATGGAGCAAATCGAGATCCCCAGATACAGCGGCATCCTGAAGTACCGGTATGCAGAACCGTTGGAGCCCGTGATAACGGAAGAATAGAGGGTGACCGGTATGAGATGGAAAGCGTTCGGATTTTTCCTGTTTTGCCTTGCGGTCGGTTGCATCCTCGTGCTTCAGGCAAAGCTGACCAACGGGCAGCAGCTTTACGTATCGGCGAAGACTCTGACGGACTATGAAACCTCGATAAAAACGGAAACCGAGGATACGGAACGGATTTACCGGCTCATCGAAGAAGCGGAACAAAAGCTGTTGGAATATGAAGCAATGGCGAACAACGGGAACGAAGAGCTTCGGGACAAGCTTCTGAAGGAGTTGGAGTACTATAAGATGGTCAGCGGCCATGCTCCGGTTCGCGGAGAAGGCGTCATCGTGATTGTTGACGACGGGACAAGGGAATTGTATGAGGGAGAAGATCCCAACACGGTGCTTGTCCACGACATGGATATCCTGACCATCATCAACGAATTGAACCGCTCGGGGGCTGAGGTTCTGGCGGTAAACAGACAGAGGATCCTGAACACGTCCTCCATTTCCTGCTCCGGCTATACGATCCGGATCAACGATCAATTTTTTGCTAGGCCGTTTGAGATCAGGGCAATCGGCGATTCGAAGCGGATGGCGGCCGCTCTGATCGGTCCGGACGGATACGGCACCCTGCTGCAGGAATACGGGGTGATTTTTAAGGTATCCATCCAGGATGATGTGGTCATACCCGCATATATGGAAGACCAGTCATATGAATATATGACCAAGGCGAAAGAGGGGGAATAAACGTTGTTAGTCGCAATGATTTTAGGATTGTTGGCCGGGATCTTCTTGGGCTTTACACTGAATGTTTCCTATCCGACAGAATATTCGTTCTATATCACAATGGGCCTGCTGGCGGCCATCGACTCCATTCTGGGCGCGGCGAGGTCCTATCTGGAAGGGAAGTACAATAACCTGATCTTCATATCCGGCTTTATCGCCAACGCGGTTATGGCAGGCCTCCTTGCTTACCTCGGCGACCGGTTGGGCGTGCCGCTTTATTATGCAGCAATATTTGTATTCGGCGGAAGACTCTTCCAGAATCTGGCCGTGATTCGCAGGCTTCTTATCGACAAGTACCTCATAAAAAAAGATGGAAACGTCAACAAGAAATAGGTGCATTGACGGCCCAATTATGGTACAATAAACTATATTTAGGTAACGGGAGGATGCTGGAGTATGTTACATTTTGAGGTGAACGAGCACAATGCAGCTAATATAAAAGTAATTGGCGTTGGCGGCGGAGGGAGCAATGCGGTCAACAGAATGATAGATGCGGGTATGACCGGCGTAAGTTTTATTGCAATCAATACGGACAAGCAGGCCCTGGCGGGCTCAAAGGCGGAGACGAAGCTTCAGATCGGTGAGAAACTGACCAAGGGGCTGGGCGCGGGAGCAAATCCCGAAATAGGGCAGAAGGCTGCGGAAGAGAGCATTGACGACCTGACCAAATTCATCGCCGGTTCGGATATGGTGTTCATCACTGCCGGAATGGGCGGCGGCACAGGCACCGGAGCCGCGCCGGTAATCGCGAAAGCTGCAAAGGACCTTGGAGTGCTCACCGTCGGCGTCGTTACCAAACCGTTCACCTTTGAAGGCAAGAAAAGAAGAGACCATGCGGAGCTCGGAATCAAATTTTTGAAAAAATATGTGGACTCTCTGGTGGTTGTCCCCAATGACAAGCTGCTGCAGATCGCGGAAAAGAACACCACCATGCTTGAAGCGTTTGCCATGGCGGACGAAGTGCTGAAACAGGGCGTGCAGGGGATATCCGACCTGATTGCGGAGGCGGGGCTGATCAACCTTGACTTTGCCGATGTAAAGACCGTCATGAGCGACCGGGGCATCGCCCACATGGGAGTCGGACGAGGAAAAGGAGAGAACCGGGTCCAGGATGCCGTCAGGTCGGCCATTGAAAGCCCGCTTCTGGAAACCTCCATCAACGGAGCCAAGGCAATTTTGCTTAACATCATGGGAGGCTATGACCTCGGAATGCTGGAGGTCAACGAAGCGGCTGACCAGATCGAAAAGGCGGCGGACAAGGATGCCATCGTGATCTTCGGAGCCTCGGTGAAAGAGGACCTGAAGGATGAGATCGTAATAACGGTCATAGCCACCGGGTTTGAGGACAGGCCGTCGGACATATTGCTGCCGGGCAAGGACCGGGCAGAGGCTCAAGCCGGAGAACAGGGCGTTGAGAGTACATCGGAAGGACATGAGGAAGACAGATCTCAGGATGATGTTTTCCGATCGAAGATAACCGGTGCATTTGAAATTCCATCCTTCCTGAACAAGGATAAGATGGGAAGCTTATAAAAAGGAAAGCGCTGATTTGATCTTTGCCGCTCGTCTTTCAGCCGATTCGCCGCTTCCTTTCGGGGAACAGCGTCGTAGCAGCGCCGCTGTTGCAGGGGCTTTCGTCCGCGAAAGCGGTCGATTCATCGGCGGATCCTGCGACAAATCTTCTGTCAGCGTTTCCTAATAAGATTCGAAAGGCGAGCCGGGATAAAACCGGCTTTTCTAATTATTTTCCTCTGAGGTAAAAAACGTGAAGCGGATCACCTCCGGCGACAACCGCGTCTTTAAAGAGGCGGTCCAGTTAAAACAGAAAAAATACCGTGATGAGCGGAACAAATACATCATTGAGGGGCCCAACCTGATCCGGGAGGCACTGCGAAACGGCGGAGAAATCAAGCTGGTTATCCTCAGCGAGGACTGCGGGGAAGACATTTTTGAAAAAGAATTCATCAAAGAAGGTTTTTCACCGGAAACCGCCGACATCCCGATGGTCATGATGCCGCCGGGACTGTTCCGCAGGCTGTCGGATACGGAAACACCCCAGGGAATCCTGGCTGTCGTGAAGAAAAAGACTTATACGGAAGAGGAATTCTTCTCTCCCACCCCCGGACCGGACGCTGCGGGAAGGAATGCTCCGTCCAACATCATCGTTTTGGACAGACTGCAGGATCCGGGAAACATCGGCACCATAATCCGGACGGCAGACGCTGCGGGATATCTGGGCGCGATCCTGATGAAAGGGACCGCAGATATTTATTCCCCGAAGGTAGTCAGAGCGGCCGCGGGTTCCCTGTTTCGGCTGCCGGTGCTTTTTGCGGAGACTCCGGAACAGGCGATATTCTGGCTGAAACGGCATGGAAAAACCGTCGTGTGCACCGCAATCGCCGGAAGAATGCCGTATTATGATGCGGACCTTTCGGAAAATATCGCGCTGATCATCGGCAATGAAGGAAACGGCGTGTGCGAGGAATTTGCCGCGAAATCCGACCTCCTCGTAACCATCCCCATGGAAGGGACCGTCGAGTCTCTAAATGCTGCCGCGGCGGCGGCAATTCTGATGTACGAATCGGTAAGGCAGAGGCGCCGGGGATGAAAGCGGAAAAGATAAAAGCGGAAAATTTGTATGCAAAAGCGGCAAAAATGATATAAAAGAAATAGAAATAAAAATAAAACAGGAGATGGAGAAGAAAAGTCTATGCGGAATCAATTAATGAACATTTTGCAGGATGCTAGGGAGCAGCTGCAAAAAGCCTCGACGATTGCTGAAACGGAAGAGATCAGGGTCAGGCTGCTGGGGAAAAAGGGACAGCTGACGGAGATTCTGCGGTCCATGGGATCCTTGGCCCCGGAAGAGAGAAAGGAACTGGGCAAGGCGGCCAATTCGGCGAGGGCCGAGATTGAAGCGCTGCTGGAGGAGAAATTTGAAGCTCTGAAGGAACGGCAAAAGGCCGAGCGGTTTATAAAGGAAAAGATCGACGTGACGGAACCCGGTGTCAGGTACAGCCTTGGCATGAAACATCCGATCACCATCACCATAAATGAAATATCCCGCATCTTTATGAACATGGGCTACCGGATTACGGAAGGGCCCGAGGTTGAGACGGTGTTCAACAATTTCGACGCGCTGAATGCGCCTCCCAACCACCCCTCGAGGGATATGACGGACACCTTCTACATTTCGGAGAACATTCTGCTCCGAACCCAGACCTCGCCGGTGCAGGTGCGGACGCTGATGAAGGAAAAGCCTCCCATTAAGGTCATTTCGCCTGGACGCTGCTTCCGCTGCGACACGCCGGACGCCACCCATTCGCCGATGTTCCACCAGGTGGAAGGGCTGCTCGTCGATGAAGGCGTCACCATGGCCGATCTGAAGGGCACGCTGGATTCCTTCGCAAAGCAGCTTTTCGGCGCGAATGTAAAAACGAAGTTCAGGCCTCATTACTTTCCGTTCACAGAGCCCAGTGCGGAAATGGACGTGTCCTGTTTCAAGTGCGGCGGCACGGGCTGCAGGGTCTGCAAGGGAAGCGGCTGGATCGAGATCCTGGGTTGCGGTATGGTCCATCCGAACGTTCTGAAGGTGGGAAATGTCGACACGGAGAAATATACGGGCTTCGCATTCGGCATGGGCGTAGAGCGGATTGCGATGCTGAAATATGAAATCGATGACATCAGGCTGTTTTATGAAAACGACATGCGTTTCATACAGCAGTTCAAATAGGGAGGTAAAGAAAGCATGTTAGTGCCGATTGAATGGTTGAAAGAATATACCGACATCAGCGTGGACGTCGAAACATTCTGCGAAAGGATGATCATGTCCGGCTCCAACATCGAGACCGTGAAACGCTTCGGTGAAGAGATCGAAAAGGTTGTTGTGGGAAGGATCGTCGACATCGAAAAGCATCCCAACGCGGACAAGCTGCTCGTGGCGCAGGTTGATATCGGCGAAGAAGAATTTGTCCAGGTCGTTACCGGCGCAGACAATATTTTTGAAGGCGCATACGTTCCGGTGATCCTCCACAACGGAAAGCTCCCCGGAGGCAAAGTCATAAAAAGAGGACGCCTGAGAGGCGTGGAGTCAAACGGCATGCTGTGCTCCCTGGAAGAACTGGGTTTTGAGGACAAGGTGATTCCGCAGGACTTAAGGGACGGCATCTGGATCCTGGACAAGGAATATCCGCTTGGAATGGACATCAACGAAGCCATCGGACTGAAAAACACGGTGGTCGATTTCGATATTACCCCCAACAGGCCCGACTGCCTTTCCATGATCGGCATGGCCAGGGAAACCGCCGCGACTTTGGGCGGGAAGCTGAAATACCCGGAGACAAGATGCCTGAAAGAAGAAGGGGAAGCAAAGGACTATATTTCCATCGAGATTAAAAGGCCCGATCTGTGCAGGCGGTATGTGGGCCGGGTAGTGACGAACGTCAAAATCGCCCCGTCGCCCATGTGGCTGCAGAAGCGGCTGATGTTCGCGGGCATGAGGCCGATCAACAACATCGTCGATATCACCAACTATGTCATGCTGGAATACGGCCAGCCGATCCATGCCTTCGATATCAGGGACATCACCGATAATAAAATCATTGTGGATGTCGCTGAGGAAGGAGAGGTCTTTACCACGCTGGATGGCGTGGAACGGAAGCTTTCCTCCGGCATGCTGATGATCCGGGACGGAAAGCGCGCCGTCGCCGTCGCCGGCGTCATGGGAGGCCTGAATTCGGAAGTCAAGGACGATACGACGACGATTCTGGTTGAAGCCGCCAACTTCAACGGCGACAGCGTCCGTGCCACATCCAAGAAGCTGGGATTAAGGACGGAGGCCTCTTCCCGTTTTGAAAAGGGCATCGACCCGAATCTTTGCGAAACGGCCGCCGACAGGGTCTGCAGGCTCATCGAGCTGTTGGGCGCGGGAACGGTGGTAAAGGGATCCGTGGACGTCTACCCGTCGAAGCCGGAGACCGTTGCGGTGGACGTGCGCGTCGATCGCGTCAATGCAATACTCGGAACCGATCTGTCCGGAGACGATATGGAAGAGATTCTTAGAAGCCTTGAAATGGAAGTGACCCGCCAGGGCAATATCATGAAGGTTACCCCTCCTTCCATCCGCCGGGACCTGCAGGAAGAGATCGATTTTGTCGAAGAGATCGCCAGGATTTACGGTTATGATAAATTGCCGATGACCCTGCCCAAGGGCAATTCGGAAGCGGGCAAGTCAAGAGAGTGGGCGCTGAGGGACCTGACCCGGGAGATCATGAACGGCCTGGGCGCCAGCGAAGTGCAGACCTATTCCTTCGTCAACCCCAAGGGCGTCGATAGCATGCGCATCGGCGCGGACTCATGGGAGAGGAACTTCGTCCGCCTCATCAATCCGCTGGGAGAAGAGAACAGCGTGATGCGGACCGTTCTGACGCCGAACATGCTGGAGGTGCTGGCGCGCAACTACGCAAGGAATATTCCCAAGGTCAGAGCCTTTGAGATCGGCAACACCTTCCTCAAGAAAGCCGACGAGGCGGACGCGCTGCCGGAGGAGCGGAATTCCATGGTCATGGCCTGCTACGGCGAAGGGGAAAGCTTCTTCACACTGAAAGGGATGATCGAGGAACTCTTCGCATTCCTGGGCATCGACGGCGCCGCATACGTTGCGGAAAGCGGATACGGCGTCTATCATCCGGGCCGCTGCGCAAGGATCCGGTACAAGGATACGGAGCTCGGCATAATGGGCGAGGTCCATCCCGACGTTTTGGAGAAATACGATATCGGGACGAGATGCTGGTGCTGCGAACTGTTTTTCGACGACGTCATGAAGCATGCGGACACGATGCGCTATTACAAGCCGCTCCCGAAATATCCCGCCATTACAAGGGATATCGCGCTGCTGGTCAAAGAGGATGTCCAGGTTGCGGAAATGGAGAACGTGATCAAGGAAACAGGCGGGCAGTTGCTGGAAAGCGTTGCGCTGTTTGATATTTACCGGGGTAAGCAGGTGCCGGAGGGACAAAAGAGCGTGGCGTTCAGCCTGACGTACCGGGCGGCCGACAGAACGCTGACCGACGAAGAGGTCGTAAAGGTGCACCAGAAGGTGCTGGGTGCGCTGAAGGAAAAACTGGACGCGGTATTGAGGGACATGTAAACGGATGAGGCCGATTTTATTCGCAGAATTCTGTGCCGTTCAGGTTTTCAGAATTTGTGCTTTATTAAATTTTGCTCTTGGCTTTTGAGTGAAAATGTGAACTCGCTCGCTTGTTAACGAGCAACCGCTCGCTCAAACAGCACATTTTCACCGGAGACAGTAGATCAAAAGCCTTACTCGCAAAATTTGAAAGCATAGAAATTCCTCAATAAGATTCTGCTCATAAAATGCGGCCTTGATCCGATGGGAATCCTAATTCAATGTTATATACACCTTATGATCATGCACACCGTGTCCAGTGTGATATAAAAAAGGGGGAAAAAAGCATGGAGGATAAGAACAGGGTAACTGTGAAAATCTACGGGCAGGAGTACACCATTTCAGGGGACACTCCAAGAGAGCGCATCATGCGGGTCGCCGACTTAGTGAATACAAAGATGCATGAAATCGCCAAGGTGTTGCCCGGCGGCTCCGTATCTTCCATTGCCGTGCTGTCCGCCGTCAACATTGCAGACGATTACTTTTCCGCGATGGAAAAGCTTCATGATCTGAAGCTTCAGAACGAGCAACTGGAAAAGGACTCCAAGCATTATGTCCAGCTTTGGGACGAAGCGAAAAAAAGCTTTCTCCAGTATAAGGAGGACGCCCAGGCAAGCATTGAACAGAAGGAAGAACTCCAGCGGCTTTTCAACGAGAGGACGGTGGAGCTTGACCGGATGACGACGCAATACAGGCAGCTGGAAGAAAAATATACCGCGCTGCTCGCGAAGAATGAGGAACTGGCGAGCAAGCTGAAAGCCCAGCAGGAGGATAAAACGTCGGAGGCCAATGCCCTGAAGGAGCTGGAGGCAAAATGCAGGGACATGGAAAACAGCTTTTTCGATCTTCAGATGGAAAATATCAAGTTGAAGAGCGAACTAGACCGGTATAAAAGAAATGCTGAACTTACATAAGCAGACCGATTGGGCCGTCTTTCGCGGAATGTGCAGTATTTACAACGGATTCCGCCCGCAAAGCCCGGCCCGGTCCGTCGGTTGACATAGTCGGGTATCATTATGAATGAGAAAGCTTACAGGGTTCTGGAATACAATAAAATACTCGATTTATTGAGTGCAGAGGCGGCATCCGCCATCACGAAAGAGATGATCGGGGAGCTTAAGCCTTCCCTTGATTTGTATCAAATAAAGGAAATGCTGGCGGAAACCACGGAAGCGGTTTCCGTTATTATGCGTAAGGGGGCCCTTCCCCTGGGCGCTTTCTACGATATTCGGGACAGCGTTTACCTGGCGGCAAAAGGCGGTACGCTGACCATGAAGCAGCTCCTTGAAATCCTTTATAATCTGCAGACAGCCAGAAACGCCGCCGCATTTTTAAAGAGCGATCTGCCGGAGCTGCCCATCATCAGAGGCCTTGCGGACGCGCTGCACATCCGGAAGCAGCTGGAAGAGAACATCGACCGCTGCATTATCTCGGAAGACGAGATGGCGGATTCCGCCAGCCCGGAATTGAAGCGCATACGCCGGAGCATTCAGCTGCAGAACGAGGCGATCCGCGCAAAGCTGAATCAGATCCTGAATTCCCAGGACAATCGGGCGATCCTCCAGGACGCCCTCGTTACCATGCGGCAGGGCAGATATGTCGTGCCGGTAAAACAGGAGCACAAGGCAAGGTTCCCCGGCATCGTACATGACCAGTCTGCCACGGGAGCCACGCTTTTCATAGAACCCCAGGCCATTATCGACCTCAACAACGAATTGAGGGAGCTGGAACTGGCTGAAAAAATAGAGATAGAAAGAATCCTCGCCGAATTATCCGCAGAAGTGGGAGCGGTTCGTGATGAACTGCTGAGCAACCAGGATATCCTGGCGAAACTCGATTTTATCTTTGCCAAGGGAAAGCTCTCGGTAAAGATGAAAGGAACGGAGCCCATCATCAATACCGCGGGCGTCCTGCGCATCAAGGACGGCAGGCATCCGCTCATCGCGGCGGATAAGGTTGTTCCCATCAGCATCGCAATCGGAAAGGAATACAGCACACTGGTGATCACCGGTCCGAATACGGGCGGGAAAACCGTTACGCTGAAGACTGTGGGACTCTTTGTGTTAATGACGCAGGCAGGGCTTCACATCCCGGCGGGAGCGGGAACGGAAATGCCGGTGCTGCAAAAGGTTTTTGCCGACATCGGAGACGAACAGAGCATCGAACAAAACCTGAGCACGTTTTCCTCCCATATGACCAATATCGTCAATATCGTGGAAAATACGGGCAAGGGCACGCTGGTGCTGCTGGATGAGCTGGGAGCCGGAACGGACCCGCTGGAGGGAGCCGCCCTGGCCATCTCGATCCTGGAGCACCTTCAGGATAAAGGCGCGTTGACTATTGCGACGACGCATTACACCGAGCTTAAAAAGTATGCCCTTTCCAAGAAAAACGTGCAGAACGCGTCCATGGAATTTGATGTGGAGACCTTAAGCCCGACCTTCCGGTTGACCATCGGAATGCCGGGAAGGTCGAACGCTTTTGAGATCGCTAAGAAGCTGGGGCTTAAGCCGGTTATCATCAAGCATGCGAGGAATATGCTCGATCGGGGCGATATCGAGTTTGAAGAGATTATAACCTCGATTGAGAAGGATAAAAAGATCGCGGAAGAGGAACGCGACGAGGCGATCCTTCTGAATCTGGAAATGAAGAAGCAGAAGGAGCAGCTCGACAGGGAACGGGCCAAGCTTGAGGAGCAGAAAGAGAAGATCCTCAGCAAAGCCAGGGAAGAAGCCCGGGAGATGCTCCGGGAGGCGAAGGAGCTCGCCGATCAGGTGCAGAAGGAACTGCGGGAGCTTGAAAAGAATGCGGATTCAAAGGAAAGAAACAGAAGATATGAAGCCGTAAGGCAAAGGGTCCGCGACGCCTCCGAGCGATATAAGGAGCGGATTGCAGCAGCGGAAAATCCGGATCCCGTCAGCGCCGACGAGTTGAAGATCGGCGACAGGGTCAAGGTTTTGAGCCTGAACCAAAAGGGCAGTGTTCTGACGCTGCCGGACGATAAAAACGAGCTGCTGGTCCAGGTGGGGACTATGAAGATCAGCGTGAACCTGGACAATCTGTGCAAGATCCGGGACGGAGCAAAAAAGAAAGAGGAAAAAACCTCCCGCTTCAGTTCCCTTTACCGCAGCAAGGTGCAGAGCGTCACCCCCAGCATTAACGTACGGGGAAGCCTTCTGGACGATGCGCTGATGGACGTGGATAAATACCTGGACGACGCCTATATCGCCGGGCTCAAAGAGGTGACCATCATCCACGGCAGGGGCGAGGGTATTCTGCGGGAGGGTATCCAGCAGATGCTGAAAAGCCACAAGCATGTCGCCAGCTTCAGAAAAGGGGCCTACAATGAGGGCGGAGACGGGGTTACAGTTGTCGAACTCAAATAAGCGTGCGCCTAGCTGTGAACAAATTTTCCTGCGTATCTAAAATTCACGTAAGGGAATAAGCGCCGGGGCGCAAACTTTACTATGGATTAGTTGAAGGAAAAATTATATAATGATTCCATTAATTCATATGCGTTATATGCGGTTGCGCCGCAGGGATTGCGCGGAACGGGAATGAGGCGGCGCGCCGTTGCAGGCGGCCGCAGGGAGGCTGTGTTATGTATTTGATCAGTGCGTGCTTGGCAGGAGTAAACTGCAAATATAACGGCGGTAATAATGAATGCGGCTGGGTGAAAGAATTTATGAAGAGCAGGGACTGTATGCTGGTCTGTCCGGAGGCTTTGGGGAACCTGCCGACGCCGAGACCGCCGTCGGAATTCATTAACGGCAGGGCCATTGATAAAAACGGAAAGGACATAACCGAAAACCTGATTCACGGTGCGAAAAAGACAATGGAGCAGGCTGAAAAAAAGGCCGCCGAGCTGGGACAAAGGATCGAGCTGGCCATCCTTAAGGCCAACAGTCCGTCCTGCGGCAGCGGCAAGATTTATGACGGCACATTTTCCGGAGTGCTGGTCGACGGAGACGGGATTTTCGCCGCCATGCTGAAGGAGAAGGGCATTCCGGTTATAAACGAGAAGCAGCGGGAAGAAGCATACAGAATTTCCGATGCAGCAGAATAGACAAGGATTAATCATTTAGGAGGATTTTGATGATCGATATTAAAGACAGAATAGCCGCCGCTTTAGCCGGGGCAGTCGAAGGGCTTTCCCGGGAGGAAATCAGGGATATCATCGAGATACCGGCGGACAGCAGGATGGGGGATTATGCCTTTCCATGCTTCAGGCTGGCAAAAATACTGAGAAAGGCGCCGCCCATGATCGCCCAGGAGGTCGCGGAGAAGCTTCAGGGAAACGAACTCTTTGAAAAGGTGGAAAACGTCAACGCCTATGTCAACATGTTCCTTTCCAGGGAAGCATTTATAAAAGAAGTGCTTGCCGCGGTTGCCGAAGAAAAGGACCGCTACGGCAGCAGCGATATCGGGCAGAACCGCAAGGTCATCGTGGAATTCTCATCTCCGAACATTGCAAAACCGTTTCATATCGGGCACATCAGAAGCACGGTGATCGGCAATTCCATCCACAAAATATATAAATTCCTCGGCTACGATACGGTCAGGATCAATCATCTCGGGGATTACGGGACCCAGTTCGGCAAGATGATCGTGGCCTATAGAAGATGGGGCAACGAGGAAGACGTTACGAGAGAGCCCATCAAAACGCTGCTGAGCTATTATGTGAAATTCCATGAAGAAGCGGAAAAGGATCCCGCCCTGGAGGATGAAGCCCGGGAAGTCTTTACGAAGCTGGAAAACGGGGAGCCCGAAGAGACAAGGCTCTGGCAGTGGTTCCGGGATGAATCCCTTAAGGAGTTCAACCGCGTCTATGAGATGCTGGGGATCGAATTCGATTCTTACGCAGGCGAGAGCTTTTATTCGGACAAAATGGACCGCATCCTTTCCATGCTGAAGGAAAAAGGATTGCTGAAGGAATCCGAAGGCGCCCAGATCGTCGATCTGGAGGAATACGGCATGTCCCCTGCCCTCATCACCAAGAAGGACGGATCCTCCCTTTATATCACCAGGGACATTGCGGCGGCGGTTTACCGGAAAGAACACTATGACTTTTATAAGAACTTATATGTCGTGGCCTCCCAGCAGAATCTCCATTTCCAGCAGTGGATCAAGATCATTGAGCTGCTGGGATTTGACTGGGCAAAGGATTGTGTGCACATCCCCTTCGGCCTGGTGAGCCTGGAGGAAGGAACCATGTCCACCAGACATGGCCGGGTCGTTTTCCTGGAAGAGGTACTGAAGAGGGCGGTGGAGCAGACCAAGGAGATCATTCTGGAGAAGAACGTCAATACGGACAATGTCGAAGTCACCGCACGGCAGGTGGGCATCGGCGCAGTGATTTTCCAGGAGCTTTCCAACAACAGGATCAAGGACTACGTGTTTTCCTGGGATAAAATACTCAATTTTGACGGCGAAACAGGCCCCTATGTACAATATACCCATGCGAGGGCGTCAAGCGTATTGAGAAACGGCGGGGACAGCACGGCCCAGGCGGTCGCGGCCGCCGGAAGCGCGGATATGAGCTATATTACCGGCGACAGCGCCTATGAGCTTACGAAGCTGATCTCCCGGTTCCCGGAAATCGTGCTCGAGGCCGGGGAAAAGTATGAACCCTCCATCATCACCAGGCATATCGTGGATATCGCGCAAGGCTTTAATAAATTCTATCATGACGAACACATTCTGGTTGATAACGAAGAGGAGAAAAAAGCAAAGCTGCTTTTGGTTTATGCGGCGAAACAGACCATTCGCAACGGCCTCCTGCTTCTTGGCATGGAAGCGCCCGAGCGGATGTAACGCTTGTTAATTTGCTCGCAGCAGTGTTGCCCTCCCTCGTTCGGCGCTGCCCGTCCGGCCTTCGGCGCCCGACCGTGCGGTGCAAAGCTTTGCTTGCCCCGCACGCGTCGGGCTGTGAACGATTTATCTTGCGCGCGGAATGGAAAGGAATAATAATATGAGATATGAAGGCACCGTTTACAGGCCGCCCAGCGAGGCGTACAGCCTGATCATACAGGTAACCATCGGGTGCGCCCATAATAAATGTACTTTTTGCAGCATGTATAAGGACAAGAGGTTCCGGGTCAGGAATTTGAAAGAAGTTCTCGAGGACCTCGATATGGCGAGGCAGTATTACCGGAGAGTGGACAGAATCTTTCTTGCAGACGGGGATGCGCTGGTGCTGAAAAACAGGGACCTTCTTGTGATCCTCGACTATATCAGGGAGCATTTTCCCGAGTGCGAAAGGGTCGGAATTTACGGATCCCCTCAGGATGTGCTCAGAAAAACGGATGAGGAACTGAAGGAACTGCTGGACCATGGCATCGGAATCATCTATATAGGCGCCGAATCGGGCAGCGACAGGGTCCTGGCCGATATTAAAAAAGGAGCCACCCGGGCGGAAATCATCGAAGCGGTCAGGCGGATCGAAGCGTCCGGCATTCGGGCTTCGGTCACCTTTATTTCCGGTCTTTCAGGAAAGAACGGATGGGAGGATCACGCGATCCAGACCGGCACCATGATCAGCGAAATGGAGCCGTCCTACGTGGGGCTTTTGACCTTGATGACGGAGCCCGGAACGGAACTGTACAAAGATATCAAAGAAGGGCGTTTCCAGATGCTTTCTCCCCTGGAGGTGCTGAAGGAGACGGAACTGCTTCTTGAAAATATCAACGTGGCGAAGACCTGCGTCTTCCGCAGCAATCACGCGTCCAATTACCTTTCCCTTAAGGGGGACCTGCCCCGGGACAAGGAGCAGATGCTTGTGCAGTTGCGTGCCGCGATGAAGCACCCTGATGTGCTTAAAGACGAGATGTTCCGCATGCTGTAATGCTTGTTAAATTTGCCCGCAGCGTTGTTCCGCATAAAATTTTGGAATTGCCTACAGCGGCAGGGTAACGGTTATGAGGATTCTACTGACGACGCTGAATTCAAAATATGTTCATTCCAATCTGGCGTTGAAATATCTTTACACCTGCGCGGAAAAGAGCAGGAATTACATCGATATCATGGAATTCACCATTAACAACGCCCAGGATTATATCTATACGGAGATATTGCGGAAAGGCTATGACGTCGTCTGTTTTTCCTGTTACATATGGAACATTGACAAGACGCTGTATCTGGCGGAAAATCTGAAGAAGGCGAAGCCGGATATCAAGATCCTTATGGGGGGACCGGAAGTCAGCTATGATGTAATCCCGTTCATGAGCCGGCATAAGTTCATCGATTTTATCATCTCGGGAGAGGGCGAAGCGCCGTTTTCCGATCTGGCGGAGACCCTGCTTTCCGGTTCGAGGGAGTTTGAGAAGATTCCGGGGTTGACCTACCGGCTTGAAGGCAAAATCTATGTGAATCCGCCGGCGCCGCCCCTGAAGTTTGAGTCGGTGCCTTTCCCCTATTTGAGTCTGGTCTGCGAAGAGGACAAGATCATGTATTACGAGTCTTCCCGTGGTTGTCCGTTCCAGTGCGCCTTCTGCCTGTCCTCCATCGACCGCAGGATCCGGGCGCTTTCCCTGGAACGGGTCAGGTCGGATCTGGGATACTTCATATACAAACGGGTCAAGCAGGTTAAGTTTATAGACAGGACCTTCAACTGGGATAAAAAAAGATGCTATGAGATCATAAAGTATCTGATCACCAGCGACAACGGGGTGACGAACTTCCACTTCGAGATCTGCGGGGAACTGATTGACGAAGAGCTGCTGCGGCTCCTCGGCACGGCTCGGCCGGGGCTGTTCCAGTTTGAAATCGGAGTCCAGTCCACCAATGAAAGCGCTCTGCGCGCCTGCGGCCGGAAATCCGACTTTGCGAAGCTGGCGGAAAACGTGAAGCGGCTGGTTGAGATGGGCAATATCCATATTCATCTGGACCTGATCGCCGGGCTTCCCTACGAGGATTACGATTCTTTCCGGAAATCCTTCAATGATGTCTATGCCCTGAAGCCCCACTACCTGCAGCTTGGCTTTCTCAAGCTGCTCAAGGGGACGGCCATCCGGGAACAGGCGGAGGAGCATGGGTATGTTTACCGGGAGCAGGCGCCTTATGAGATCATTTCCAACAGATACATGTCGGCTCTGGATTTGGTGCGGCTCAAGAAGATCGAGCACGTGCTGGAGCTGTACCACAACCGCGGCGGATTCAGGCGCGCCCTGGAATATGCCGCGGAGCTGGCAGAGACGCCCTTTGACTTTTATGAGGAACTGGGCGACTATTATTACCTGAAAGGTTTTCAGCACAAATCAAACAGCAAAGAGGACATGTACCGGATATTTTTCCTCTATGCTGGCTGGAAGGAGCGATTTATCCCGAATATCAAGGAGAAGTTCAGAGAATTGCTCATGATGGACATGAAGGATGCATTGAATCCGGAGGCAGTCAAAAAATTTGAGAGAAAGGGATGGGAGATCCTGTAAACGGATGATCCCGGGATTGGACAATGCTGCGATTATTGAAAAAAAGAGAGGCTGGTGCCGAATTGCCTGCAGAAAAAAAGGATCAAATTCAACCGTATCTGCCCAAGCCGGAAGATTATGACATCAAGCTGCGTCCTGACAGAGTCGGGCAGTATTTTAAAAAGTTTGCCGATGATTTCGTCTTTGACGAATTCAGCGACGCCTATATTAAAAGAACGGGAGCGGATTTCCTGAAAGGGGTGCCCATACCGCTGAGAAAAGAAGACCTGGAAAGCTTTCGCGGCGGCGAAGGGATTCAGATGAAGGTCCTGGCGATGAATATTGCCTGGATTATGGGCGTCGATCCGAAATTCAAGTACATGGAGCAGTATCTTGAATTCATGAGGCGGTATTCCGGGAGGAAGACCGTAATTGCGCTGGTAAAGCGGGGCAGGGATTTTGCCGAGATAGAGGATTACTACACCGCGGCGATCCATTTCCGTGCGGCGCTTTGCATCGATCCAGACAACCTTCATGCCATGTACAGCTATGCAAGAGTCTGCAGGGAGCTTTATCTGGCAGGCGAAAGCGAGGAATACATCGGACGCTTTAAGGCTGAATCCATTGAATTTTTTGAATTGATCACCCTGATTCATCCGAGGCATGCCCTGTCCCATTATTATTTGGGCTACTGCTATGTGAACATGGGTCTTTATGTTAAGGCGAAGCTTGCCTGGGAGCAGTTTTTAAGGATGTCCAGAAATTCCAAGGACAGCAAGGAAATCCGCGGGAGGCTGCAGGAAATCGCACAGCCGGTCAGGATCGAAGAAGGCTGCAATGCGGTGCTTTCCGGAAGATATGAGCTCGGCATCGAAATCCTGGAGCCGTTTTTACAGACCAAGTTTAAGGATTGGTGGCCCATGTCCTATTACCTGGGAGTAGCTTACGAGAGGACGGGCAGGCGAAAGGAAGCCCTTGAAAGCTTCAAGCGGGTGCTTTCCATCAATGCATCCCACGTGGAAACCATGGATGAGCTGGCGAACATCTATGCAGCGGAGAATGATGCGGAGAATGAAGCCAAATACCGGAAAAAAGCGGAATTGATCCGCTCCGGAGGATATAAAGAATAACGCGCGGCGCGGATGCGGCCGGCAAGACCCGGCGGCAGCGAGCCGCATGACGGGATATGTAACGAAATTAGGAAATATATTCGGGGAGAAATAAAACATGAAGGAATTGATGACAGGGAATGAAGCCGTTGCCCGCGGCGCCTGGGAAGCGGGAGTGACTTTCGCATCTGCTTATCCGGGCACGCCAAGCACGGAAATACTTGAAAACATGGTGAATTATAAAGAGGACGTCTACTGCGAGTGGGCGCCTAATGAAAAGGTGGCGCTGGAAGCGGCCATCGGCGCATCCATTGCCGGCGCCCGTTCCATAGCGGCCATGAAGCATGTGGGAGTCAATGTGGCCGCAGACCCGCTGTTCACCTTCGCCTATACCGGAGTCACGGGCGGCTGTGTCCTGGTGTCTGCGGACGATCCGGGCATGCACAGCTCCCAGAACGAACAGGATAACCGGAATTACGCTGCGGCGGCCCGGGTCCTGATGCTCGAACCTTCCGACAGCCAGGAGGCCAAGGATTTCATGAAGCTCGGCCTGGAGCTCAGCGAAAGGTTCGATACGCCGGTGCTGCTGCGCATGACCACCCGGGTATGCCACAGCAAGAGCCTGGTCGAACTGGAAGACCGCGTCGCAAGGCCGTTGATTCCCTATGAAAAGAAAATTGCAAAATATGTCGCGACACCCGCCAACGGCAGGGTGCTCAGAAGAAAGCTCGCCGACCGCCTGAAGGCCATGGAAGAGTATTCCAATGATGCCGAAATCAATCGGGCGGAATATAACGGCACGAAGATCGGCGTGATCAGCTCCGGCGTCGCTTACCAGTACGCCAGGGAGGTCTTCGGGGAAGAAGCCT
>Ga0134099_1000796_pt1 | contig 33767 bp, 36 predicted proteins | sample 10_taG_2_FD_105482 | JGI IMG/M metagenome (GOLD analysis project Ga0134099, IMG submission 105482) | Switchgrass degrading microbial communities from high solid loading bioreactors in New Hampshire, USA - 10_41_5_180_A2 metaG | ecosystem: Engineered > Bioreactor > Semi-continuous > Anaerobic >...
AACTGCTCGTACACGAAATCGATGGCTTTTGAGAGCGGGCTGTCAAACTGATGGCCTTTAACCTTCGATAGCCTGAGCCCGTACTCCAGCTGGTATAAGATCCTGTTCCCCCAATAGCCCGGCCCGTTGCTCTTGCGCATCTCCCTTAATTTGTTCAGGTATCGTTCCATCTTACCGCTCCCTTCTTATAAGGTAAATTTTGATCCGGCATGAGCGAAGATGATATCCGGATGCCCAAATGATCCCAATGCTCCACGTATAAGTACCATGTTTACTATGCCTTCATACCCGTTATTATAACTCCTTCTATAAACCGTTTCTGGCCTAAAAAGAAAAATATTATTACCGGTATAACCATAATGGTAGTTGCCGCCATCAGCATGCCGTATTCCGATTGATAAGCGCTGGTCTGCTGCTGAAACACGCGCAGGCCCAACGATAAGGTATATTTAGCTTGATCATTTAGGTAAATTAACGGGCCCATGAAATCATTCCACGCTCCCATGAACTGAAATATAGCTATGGTGGTAAGCACCGGATTAATAAGCGGCAACATTATCTTCCAATAAATTTTAAAATGACTTGCACCATCGATCACGGCGCTTTCTTCCAATTCCCTGGGTATGGTCATTAAAAACTGCCTTATGAGGAAAATATTAAAGGCACCACCTCCAAACCATGCAGGCACCCATAAGGGGTAAAAAGTATTAACCCACCCCCACTCGTTAAACAATATATATAACGGTATCATGGTAACCTGACCGGGTAGCATCATTGTTCCGAGCAGTATCATAAATAAAAAATCCCTTCCCGGCCATCTAAGCCTTGCAAATGCGTAGGCCACCAGCGGAGCGCTTATAAGCACCCCTGCCATACTTAATACCACTACCAGTAGAGTGTTCTTCAAAAAAGTAAGGAACGGAAAGTATGTCCACATCCTGGTATAATTGCTCCACATAAACGGTTTGGGTATCAGTTCCGGAGGCACTTTAAATATTTGCGTGTCCGGCTTAAGTGACGTCGATATTAACCATATTAACGGAAACATGAATATTATCGATCCGGCTATCAAAATCAAATGTACAAAGGCCCTGGTAAAAAATTTTCGTCTAGCCCTGCGCGCTTGCCATCCTGACTCCATCAATAAACCTGGCGCATTTGATTTGGCCGCAACCATACTCTTCATGATATTCCGCCCTCCTCTTTAAGTCTAACCGAAATATCCATGAAATCAGGTCTGATCGTAAAATACCCAATACTTGGAAACGACGAAGTTTAACCACGTTAAAACCATTATTATTGCAAAAAGCACCCACGCCAATGCCGAAGCATATCCCATCTTCCAAAACTGAAATGCGTTTCTATACAAATAAAGCACATAAAACAATGTGGATTCATTGGGTCCTCCACCCGTCATCATAAAAGCCTGCGTGAATACCTGGAAGGAACCGATTAAGCCCATAATAAGCTGAAAGAATAATGTGGGGCTGAGCATGGGCAACGTAATATGTATAAATTTTTTCCATAAACCGGCACCATCTAGCTCTGCAGCTTCATAATATGTTCTTGGTATATTTTTTAACCCCGCCAAGTATATTATCATTCCACCTCCTGCACCCCATAAAGACATTATTATCAACGAAGGCTTAGCCCAGTTAGGATCCGATAGCCATGCCGGTGCCTTTAATCCAAAGAATCTAACGGCATGGGTGAGAAGGCCAAAATTGGGATTAAACATCCATGACCATAGTACGGAACTGGCTACCAGAGGAACTATAGATGGCATGTAATACAGGGTTCTATAAACGGCTATACCTTTTATATCCATGCTGAGCAATAAAGCTATTGACAGACCTATTATCATATTCAGTGGCACGCTAAATATGACATAATAGCATGTATTCCCCAGCGATAACCAAAATGAACGGTCATTGATTAAATCGGCATAATTTTTTATCCCTATCCATCTCGGGGTTTCCAGTATATTATAATCCATAAGGCTGTATAATATGGATGATATTATCGGATACGCGGTAAACAATACAAATCCTATTAGCCATGGGGAAGCGAATATATAGCCAGTTATGGCTTCCTTTCGTGCCATGCGGTTGCTTTTTAGCCTTGCCATATAATCACTCCTATCATAAAAAGGTATGATAAGGAAATGTGATAAGGGAAATCTTCCCTTATCACATTAGAGCAATTTCAGGCATAAATTCTTTAATTGGAAGGCTTATAATTTGCCCAGAACTTATCCAGTTCTTCCTGAACCACTTTATTTGCCGCATCCAAAGCTTCCTGGGGTGTCATCTCGTGGTATATCGCCTTATCCAGAGCCTTACCAAGTTCGGTCCACATCAATTCGCCAACAGGCGACACGGGCCTGTGCAAAGCAACCCCCATGGCATCCATTCCCACATATACGGCTTTCTTTATCGTCTCATTATCCATGGTATCTACATAAGTCTTTAACAGCTCCTCATTTGTGGGCTCGTAGGCTGATGGGAAAGGTGCGTAGTATTTGTTCCCTAATTCGTTCTTGTTATATTCAGCCGCAGCGGCTTGCTGTACCTTCATGCCCTCCGTCGTCAACCATTTTATAACTTCAAAAGCTTCCTCTGGATGTTTGGCTTTTTTAGGAATAGCCCAGGACCAGCCTCCGCTCCATGTAATCTTATTCTCCCCGGTAGGCGTAGGAGGCAGCGCCGCACCAAAGTTTAAATCAGGCTTATACCTGGTATACCCTCTTACGGCGTTATTAACGGTAACGAGCATGGCAACCTGGCCGGTTAAGAAGGGATCATTGGCTTCACCTTGAAATGTTGCCGTATATGCATTAATCTTTTCAGCTCCCCCTAACATATCCATAAGTTCAACCACAAACTCTAAAGCCTCCACCACTTCGGGAGCATTTAACAATGCAGTTTTACCATCTTCGCTTAAGAATTTTGCACCATTCTGAAAACCGTATAAATACATAGACGTATTTCCGAAGGTAGGAATGTAACCGATCTGCGTAAATTCGCCCTTGTCGTTAGTCTTTGTTAATTTCCTTGTGTATTCCTTTAGTTCATCCCACGTATCCGGAGGTGTTTCGGGGTCCAGGCCCGCTTCCTTGAATAGATCCTTGTTCCAGTACAGTATTCGCGTATCGGTATCCCATGGCAGGGCCCATATTTTGCCGTCAAACGTTATTTCCTTAACGGTATAGTCGGCATATTGACTGATATCCAGCCCGCTGCTTTCTATGTATTCATCCAAAGGCGTTAGAGCTCCCCTGGCTGCAAATTGAGCTGCGGTAAACCTGTCCAACCATGTAATGTCCGGCGGGTTACCGGCTGCTATAGCCGCCAGCAGCTTCGAGACGTCCTGCGTGGCATATCCGCTGGTACCCGGCGTAGTCTGGGGCACCAATTCAATATTGTCATGACTCTTATTAAATGCTTCTACCATCTCCTTATTACCGCTGCCGGGAGATAATGGATCAAGTCCCCACACTATAACCTGTACTTTGTTGCCGGTACCACCAGAAGCATTTGGCCCCGAGGAAGACAAAGTGTCGGAGCCACCGCACGAGATAAAAGAAATGCCCAGCATTAGAACTAACAGTAATACCAGAATCTTTTTCATAATAATACCCCCCTTTTTAATGTAAGCTCTCCGTTCGTTGAGAGCTTATTTAACATTTTCATATTTTCTAATCCCATTTCGCTTTGCAGAAAACATTTGATTTTGTAAATCCCATATGCCAAATCATGCAACCTCACTCCGATGATTAGCAGCAACACCCTATGCGAGGTTATATGCCATACTATTAAATGTGTTCCGGCCATTCATTTTTGCACTGCGAGAGCGCTTTGGACCATTGAATCCCGAAACTTTAGATTCCTAATTTCATATTATTGATTTCCTTCATCCATTATGGTATATCTTGCAGAAGTTCCTTTGATTTCTAGCATAAAATAGCATTAGTCAGAATCGAGCCTCTTCCTCATTAAATGCTTTAACAGATACAGCCGATCAATAAATTGTACCTATGCAATCAGGTATTCTCATAAAAAGCAGATAACTATAATTTAATTCATTACCTTGTTTAAATAGAACTTTTCTCGAAAAATAAATTCAAATTATATCAATGTTTACATACACATATATAAATACCAATATAATATATTTAATATACCATTTATTTCATCATTCACATTTACAATATATTATTGCCTCTCGGTTTTGTCAAGAAGTATATATTCTGATATTTTGATATGTTTTGTTGAAAATTGCAGCATTGAATAAATACTTTTTATACAAAAAAGTATGAGATAAATATTCGGATTTATATTGTTTAATTCATAAGTTCCTATTGATTAAGCATATCATGCCTTTTTGCTCTTTATCTATGGAAATGTATTGCCTGGCGATGAATGAATGGGCAGGATGTGCTCCTCTTTTCGGACTTTATAGAATTGCCGGTAAATCTGAAAATTAAGGTTTGAACCATGATTTCTCCGTTAATTAAACTTGAACCTGTTGGTTCCTTAAATATCCAATGCTTCTTATTTTATAAGTAAAGCTTTTTCCCTCTAATAAGGTTTGGCTTTTTGCAAAAACAGGGCTTAGCCTGCATTATGTTGAGCCATAGTGAGACTTCGCTGTATATATATTTGGCGGCTTCATGGATATACGCCAACACAGGACTTCCCACTATGGTTCTCCACATAAATCACCGCAGGTTCCATCAATTATTCATTTTACAGCATTGCATGGTCCCGTGGACTCCTTGACTATCAGCCTGACGGGCACAATTTTTTTGACCTGCTCTCTTTTTCCGCTCTCAAGCATTTCAATAATGATGTTAGCCGCTGCTTTGCCGATTTCATAAAAATTTTGTTCCACGGTCGTCAGCATAATACCTACATGCTCCAATACATCTAAATTATCGAATCCAATTAAAGATACTTCTTTCGGTATCTTAATTCCCATATCAACCAAAACCTTCTGTATAGAAACGGCTATATAGTCGTTTTCTGCAATGATAGCGGTCACCCCATTTTTTAGCAGCCATTCCAGCTTGGCCTTTAAGAAATTGATCTTTTGCACCTCGTCTTCGGAATCCTTAACCTGGTCCTCCAAGCCCAATACTATGAATTGCTTATCTATCCCAATGTTATGATTCTTTAAAGCCGAGCAGTAACCAAAAAAGCGTTGCCTGACCGTACTAATAGATTCAATATTGGAGCTTGCAACATAAGCGATGTTTCTGTGCCCCAGCTCGACCAAATGGGAAACGGATTGATAAGCCCCATCAAAATTGTCGCTTATAACATAGCTTATGGGAAGAGATTCAAAATGCTTGTCTATCGTTACGATAGGATAGCCGGTAATGTGCATGACGTACAATAGATCAAAATGCGATCTCGATATGGGGTAAAAAATTATACCGCTTATCCCGTCTTTAGGAATACTCAACAACATCTCTCTCTCCTGGGCTTCATCTTCCGTAATGTGTATGGTAAGGTAATAACCATTTTGGTTAACCGCATCGGTTGCACCCTTTATATAATCCATATTTCTTCCGCGCATAGTTGTTGCGGGAATGATCATGGATATAACATTTTTTTTATTAAATTCATTAATCTTGCGCTGGCTAAGATCGGAGACAAAACTACCCTGTCCCCTTTTTCTGTATATCAAACCTTCCCTTTCGAGCTCGTTTAAAGCCCTTTTTGTCGTGATCCTGCTTACGCCGAACATCTGGGCCATTTCGATTTCGGTGGGAAGCTGATCATTGGGTAGCAGCTCCTTGTTCATAATCTTTTGCTTATAATATTCAAATATCTGCATGTATAAAGGCTTTTTCTCATCGTTAAACAAATGAATATCTCCTTTCTTTCGGAATATATTAAAAAGCAAATCTATTTGATATACCATACAATTATTGATTTTTCATTTGAAATATACCATTTATTATTGACATTGTCAATACGCTTCCGCTTCCCGTAAAAATTTAACGTCCAATTCCCGGCACAAATTTTTATGGCTTCATTCACCTTAGTATCAATTCGCCAAAGAATTCGGGTCTGTGAAAATCCGGAGCAGGAGCTTCGATTTTATTCCAGCAGGCCCAATGAGGGTACCTTGTCTTATCTCCGCATTTGTAAAAATTGGCCTTTATCCTCTTACCACGGCAAAAATCCAGCTTGCCGTAGTATCTCTCCATGAAATAAAAGGGTATCGAATACCGTACCATCCACATGGGGCCCTCATAATGTTTAACGGATTCCCCGGTCACCGAGGTAACGATATCAAACATCCGGGGATCAACGTCGTCAATGAGCTGGCGGCTGTACCGGTCCTTACCTATTCCCAGTAAGAAGGTACCGATAGGATTTATCTCAAAGTTCATATACCTCTCATCCCGTTCGGGGGCGGGATTGAAAAAGAACTCCACGCAGCTATCCGTACATACCGGATCATTGATGTTCAAGCATTCGGCGCGTATCTCCCGTTCAAAGGCCTTAAACAGCAGATAAAGCCTGGTATTGGAATACAATATGCGTACTTCGGTCCGGGGCCTGTAACTGTTTTCATCCCAGGGAAAATTATCGATGTACAGGGGATGTGTTTCTTCCCATATCTTCCAATCCACTTTTATATCCTCAACGTAGCTCACATTCCAAACTCGAACATCGTCCATAGAGCTTACCCCCTCAATTCCATACTTATAAATTAATTTGCAAATCCAACCGTTATAGCACCTCAACAATTTGGCGGTTCAATACCTTTGCATTCGCACCCGTAATGTATACATCACCCAAAAACGCCAGGCCACAAGATTATCCCTTCAACAAGCCTTATTAATACCGCTCATCCTCCTCATATCTATATACTATTTTCCCACCAACCATCGTCAACCTAACGTTTATGTCATCGTCAAATATGACCAGGTCGGCATCCTTTCCCGCGGCAATGGCCCCCTTCCTGTCGTCCACCTTCATTATCCTGGCCGGCGTGGTCGTCATCATCCGAACGGCTTCCACCAAGGGCACCTGTGCCAGCTGTACCATGGTCCTGACAAGGCGATCAGCGGTTGCCACGCTCCCGGCAAAGGCGGTCCTGTCAGGCAGTTTTGCCACTCCATCCTCCACTATAACCCTTTGGCCTTCTTTTGTGCTGCCCAGTATATACTCTCCCTCCGGCATTCCAGCAGCCCTCATAGAATCGGTAATCAAAGCGATATTCTGCGGTCCCTTTATTTTGTATATGAGCTTGAGCAGGCTGGCAGGCAGATGCACACCATCTGCAATTATCTCCACCGTCATTTCATCTATTAGAAAGGCGCTCTCGATGACTCCGGCATATCGATAGGCATTAATCCTCCTCACTCCCGACATGGCCGAATACAGATGCGTGACATGAGTATAGCCGTGTTCAAACGCCTGTATCACCTCTTCGTATATCGCATTGGAATGCCCTATTGATGGCAAAATACCCCTTTCCGTCAAAAATCTTCCGAATTCCAGCGCACCTTCCAGCTCGGGGGCGGCGCTCCAGCGTATCACATCGTCAGACCAGCTCAGGATTTTCTCATATTCTTCCTTTTTGGGATTTCGTATATACTTCGGATCCTGGGCACCTCTCTGTTCCATGGAGAAATAGGGACCTTCCAGATGCAAGCCCAAAAAAGCAGCCCCCATGTCATTGACAGCTTTGGCATGTTTATATACTTCAAACGTCTCCTTCAAATTCTCCAAACTGCTGGTCAAGGTAGTTGGCACCATAGCGGTAGTACCGTGACATGCGTGCTCCCTAGCTGCCCCTAAATAAGCCTCTACGGTTCCATCCATGAAGTCATATCCGCCGCCACCGTGCGTATGGATATCGATAAACCCCGGTGAGACGTAATGGCCTTTTGCATCCACGGCAATGCATTCCGACACCGGAAGCCTGCCCTGACCAAAATGTACGATTTTCCCCCCTTCCACCAAAATGCTGCCGTTATCAATTAAGCGATGGGGAGTAATAATTCTGGCATTGAAAATCAATATCCTATCCATAATATTCACTCCCGGATAAATGTTCTTTTAACGCTATCCACCTGTATTTCTATATTAATCAAATTGTAAATCAATTCGTTGCTCAAAACCAGATTTGCAATATTGCAGTCGCAAATGCATTCCATAGAGTTGCTTATCATTTTAGAGATGTTATTGAAACAGATACGATAAATCCTTTTACTTCCCAAATCAAAGCCATTACCGTGTCTGCCATTACTGGATCTAATGTTAATGGTCCGTCTGCTTCTCAGCTGCTCCCCGGTTACAATGCCTATGAATGCAGTATCTAATAGCCTACCTTTACTATATACGGAATAATTCTATCGTCCGACACCTCAATAACCCCGGCCGTGGGCCCCATACCTTCCCTGGGCAAAGAAACGCTACCCGGATTCATAAAGACGGTTTTACCCTTCCAGAAAATTTGGGGCATGTGAGTATGCCCGAAAAGCACCGCATCGAATCCATTCTCGTTAGCAAAATCCTCGAGGTAGCTTGTACCCCATTTCACCCTGTAAAGATGGCCATGGGTTAAAAAGATCCTTTTGCCGTTAACCTCGATCTCCCTTGAATAAGGGGCTTGTCCCCAAAAATCGCAATTACCCCTGACATACACCACCGATACTCCCGATGACTTTTCAATATATGCTGCATCGGAACACAGATCTCCTAGGTGGATAAGCAAATCCACTGCTCCTATTGATTTCAAGGCCCTGTCAATGGCAAACCTTTTCCCGTGACTGTCGCTGATTACCCCGATCCTCATACCCAAATTTCATCCTTACAAGCATATGATCAATAAAGCACATGCTATCGCGCACGCACTCAGGTTCATATATCTTATACCACATATACAACTACTTCCGCAAGCCCAGTTATCACCGGATGCGCTTTAGCCCATATGGGAATCGTAATTACAGGCAATTCTGCACCATCAGCTCCCTGAGCTTTCTTAAGGCTATCCCGCGGTGGCTGATCCCGTTCTTTTCCTCAGGGGTAAGCTCGGCAAACGTTTTTCCCAGGTCCTCCACGATAAAAAGCGGGTCATAGCCAAACCCACCGCTACCCGAAGGCTTAAAACCTATTCTGCCGTAACACTCCCCTGTAGCCTGAAGTATCCTCCCGTCGGGATAAGCCAAAACTACCGCGCAGCAAAACCTGGCCTGCCTCTTTTCATAGGGGATCCCCTCCATCATCTTGAGGAGCTTGGCATTGTTCTGCTCATCCGTGGCGTTCTCGCCCGCAAAACGGGCCGAATACACTCCCGGCTGACCCCTAAGCGCCATAACTTCCAATCCGGAGTCATCCGCCAGAGCAGGATATCCCGTATATTGGGCAATCTCCAGCGCCTTTTTCCTGGCGTTTCCCTCAAAAGAATCCTGATCCTCTTCCACCTTTATATCGATGCCGGCATCCCTCAAAGATAATAATTCAAAGGGCAGGTCGCCCAGAATCTGGCGTATCTCCTGCACCTTACCGGCATTATTGGTTGCTACAATTATCCGCTTCATCTTCTCCCTGCCCCACCAAACTATTAAGTTCACCGAGAGCTTCCATCTGGTATTGAATTAGCTGTTTAATGCCCTTTTGCCCCAGCTCAAGCAATGTATTTAAATCCTGCAGCGTGAAGGGCGAACCTTCGGCGGTACCCTGGATCTCTATGAGTTCGCTTTTCTCCGTCATGACCAGGTTCATGTCAACCATTGCCACCGCATCTTCCTCATAGCACAGGTCAAGCATTATCTCATCGTTTACCTTGCCCACGCTTACGGCGGCGGCATAGCCGGTGATGGGACTCTTCTCAATAAGCCCCTGATCCAGCAAAGACTTTATGCAGCATACCAGCGCAACAAACCCGCCGGTTATGGAAGCCGTCCTGGTTCCGCCATCGGCCTGAATGACATCGCAGTCTATCCAGACGGTCCTTTCTCCCAGCAAATCGGTATTGATGATGGAACGCAACGAGCGGCCTATCAGCCTTTGAATCTCCTGGGTGCGGCCTTCAGGTCTACCCCGGGTGACCTCCCGCACTTTTCTAACCTGGGTGGCCGCCGGTATCATGCCGTACTCGGCCGTAAGCCAGCCCTTACCCGTGCCTTTCAAGAACGGCGGCACCTTATCATCAACGGTAGCAGTGCATATCACCCGGGTATTACCCACTTCAATGAGAACGGAACCGCTGGCATTTCTTATGTAATTTGTAGTCACCTTAACAGGCCTTAACTCGTCATTTCTTCTTCCGTCTATCCTAGCCATCAAAATTCCTCCTATGTTTATGGTAGCTCCTAAAGGCTACAGCACAATGTGCTGCCCTGTATCAGTATTCGTTGGCAAAAGCAGAGACGCTTATTTCTCCTCCCTCATATTCTTTGCCTTCAACCAGGATTTTTACATCTTCCACCCCTGGGAACTGCTTTGCCGTCATTATTATAGACCTGAGCACCAGAGGCTCGCTTTGTGGCAGCTGCGCCAGATGCTCAAATTCCTTGCTGAAGTTTACAAGAACTACGCCGTTATCCGTCTCTACCCCAAGCAATTGCGTCCCCGCGGGTATATCCATGCTCAGGCTGTCATCGCTGGGCCCGTTTAAAATCTCCTGAATAGCCGTCTCAATGGATGCGCTTTCAGCCGAAACCATTCTTGTGACCGGTACTATGTAATCGAAAATAGCATCCGGGTTGGAATGGAAGAACACGGTAACCTTTGCACCATCGCTGCCGGCGTTGGAACCCATTTCAAAGTTTACGTCCTCGGGTTCAATGGGTTTGCTCACATCGGTTCCATACTTCAGCCGGTCAACGATCTTTCCATCAAACATGAACTGGACCCGGTCAATAGTTTCAAACTCGGTTAAAGTTAGCGTTATTCCCTGAATCATGTTATGTTCTGCCACCGCATTTTCGCACTCCATGGCTTCCTTGCTCAGGTCGAGCTTCGCCAGCCCATCCTTTATGGACATGCCCAGTATCTGGGTACCAGCAGGCAGCAACGCCTTAAGTCCCATGGCCATAAGGTCCTGCTGTATTTCAGGGCTATCTATGGTCATCCTCAACGTAGCTTTGGCTATACCCTCTTCCCAGGGTATCTTACGCATTACCGGTACCAGATATCCTGCATCGTTCTGATAATATACGACGGTCTCTCGCACATTTTCGTCCTCGGCATCTTCGCTGTCCTCGGCATCTCCTTCCGGTTCAAGGCCCTGCGGCAGTTCATCCTCAAATTCGTCTTTGGTCTTTACCGCGTTGCATCCTACCGTGACCAAAAGCATCAGGACAACAATAATTGCTATCAAGGCTACGCTTTTTCTATTCAACATACTCTCCCCCCCAACCAGTCTCTTGATATTAATTATATTAAGGGGGAATTTTGAGTATGTCTCTATCGCCAAATATTTTACCACATGTTCATCGGGTTTTGTATTTTTTTATGAGGTTTTGTCCAAATTTTCTTTTACCGCAGCCATCTCCAGACGAGCATCATCGTTGCTTCAAATGTTTTGAAATTAAAGGCCAACCTGTAGTATAATGGGTTATCATAGCACCGCATCCTGAATAATAAACCTAAAAAAATCATTAAAGGGTGTGGCAATTTACAGCAAATTCGCATTACTACGGAAGGATTGCTGCGGCAACGTAGCAATATAAAGGCTATGATTTAATTTAAAAAACCGTGCGACAGGAGGCATGAAATGGCTTACGACGGCGTTTTATTGAATTGCGTTATAGAAGAACTGCGAAATAAGATACTTAACAGGCGCATAGATAAGGTATATCAGCCCGAAAAGGATGAGATTTACCTGCTCATTCGCTCCCGGGATGAGGAGCTAAAGCTGCTTTTGTCCGCCAGTGCCAACCATCCCCGCATTCATCTTGTAAGGTCAACCAAGCCCAACCCGTTAACGCCGCCCATGTTTTGCATGCTGCTGCGAAAGCACCTTACCGGCGGCAGAATTGTGGATATAATCCAGCCTCAGATGGAGCGAATAGCCGAAATACTCATCGAAAGCACCAATGAACTGGGAGATCTGGCTGTAAAGAGGCTGATCATCGAGATAATGGGGAGGCATAGCAACATAATACTGGTGGATGAAAACGGGAAGATAATAGACAGCATAAAGCACGTAAACGAGGCCATGAGCAGGGTCCGCCAGGTGCTTCCCGGCCTACCCTACAGCCCTCCTCCTGCTCAGGATAAGCGAAATCCGTTGTCGGAAACGCCTGAGTCCTTTAAAGCCCTCTTAAAATCGACATCAACCAATAAAAAAGTGGAAAATGTGCTCTTGAACAGCTACATGGGCATATCTCCCATCACAGCCTCCGAAATAGTATACAGGGCTCTGGGGGATAAGCCGGCGGGTGTACTGGATCTGTCGGAAGAACAGCTGGAAGCCCTTTGCCGATCATTCTCCGAGTTCTTCGACTGCGTGAAACACAAGCAGTTCAGCCCTGCCATGTTGAAGGATGAAACTGGGTTTCCCCGGGACATATTCCCGTTTATTTATCATCAGTATGCAGCGTCCATGATGGAGGGATATTCGTCGGTATCCGAAATGCTGGATGCCTTTTATTCCCAGAGGGATAGGCTGGAACGCCTGCAGCAGCAGACCTCCAACCTTTCCAGGCTTATCAGGACCAACCTGGAGCGCTGCCAGAAAAAGCTGGCCATACAGCTGGAAGATTTCCAGCAGGCAAAAGAGGCCGATAAATTCAGGCTTTGGGGCGAGCTTCTCACAGCAAGCGCCCATTCCATACCAAAAGGGGTTAAGGAGGTCAGCCTGGTCAACTACTATGACCCCGACGGCTCCACCGTAACCATACCCCTGGATGAGAGAAAATCGCCCATACAAAATGCCCAGGAATACTTTAAGAAGTATGCCAAAGCCAAAAGCACCCTGGACAAGGTTTCAAAACAAATAGACGAGAGCAGGGAGGAAATAGAGTATTTGGAGGGGCTGCTTGAAAGTCTCGAAAAGTGTACCGATGAATCGGATGTGGAAGAAGTCCATCAGGAATTGGTGGAACAGGGATACATCAAAAAGTCGCCAAGGGATAAGAAACAAGCGCAGACGCCTTCAAGGCCGCATCACTTTATCTCCTCCAACGGCTTCGATATCTTTGTGGGCAAGAACAACTACCAGAACGATCGCCTCACCCTGAAAACCGCAGGCGCCAATGACATCTGGCTTCATACCAAAAACATCCCCGGCTCCCACGTGATAATAAAATCGGGCGGGCGTCCCGTACCCGAAAGTACGTTGGTAGAAGCCGCTCTGCTGGCGGCATATTTCAGCAAGGGCAGAAATTCCAGCAATGTACCGGTAGACTACTGCCCGCGTAAAAACGTCAAGAAGCCCGGCGGCGCAAAACCGGGAATGGTAATATACGAGGGGTACAATACCATATACGTAACGCCGTCCGAAGAAAAAATACAACGGATAAGGAAGGTCAATTAGCCTTCCTTATTTTATATTCCGGCTGCCCGGCTTTATAAGCGGCAATCCGGTTTTGCATATGGGGCACTCCTCAGGCGCGTAGGATTTGATATCCATGGATATAACCGAATGAAACTTTACCCCAAAATTGACGCTTCCCCCGCTCCTGTCAACCACCGCGCCAACGCCAACCACTTCTCCGCCGCAGCTTTTTACAACCTCCATGACTTCCATGACCGATCCGCCGGTGGTGACCACATCCTCCACCACCAGCACCCTGCTTCCCTCCGGTATTTCAAATCCCCTTCTTAACGTCATCCTGCCGCCCTCGCGTTCTGCAAATATGGCCTTTACGCCAAGGCACCTGCCCATCTCATATGAAAGGATGATGCCCCCTATAGCCGGGCCCACCACCAGGTCTATTGAGTCATCCCTGAACTTATCAGCCAGCGCCCTGGTTATCTCCTCGGCATAACGGGGATACTGAAACATCCTTGCACACTGAAGATATTCGCCGCTGTGCCTCCCGGAAGTGAGGAGGAAATGCCCTTGAAGCAATACCCCCGTCTCCCTGAATATCTGCAGTACCCTTTCCCTCTCCATAAATTCTCTCCCCCTTCTTAAGTACGGACTGCATCAAATTGCACTTTACTGATCTTGACTTAAGTATAAGCCTAATTTAAGCAAGGTTGGATTTAGACTTTTTCTGGCTATTGCGCGTAAAACCTCTATTCAACCTTCAGCCCGCCTATCAGCTCATTCACGTCTTCGATCCCGTTTTGCACCATATACTCTTCCAGCTGGTTTATGATGTCCATACAGGCAGTAGGAGATATAAGGTTGACGGTACCTACTCCAACGGCGGTAGCGCCGGCTAAAAGGAATTCTACCGCATCCTCCCCGGTGGTTATACCTCCCATGCCTATGACGGGAATGCTGACCGCCCGTGCCACCTCCCATACCATCCTGAGGGCAATGGGCTTTACTGCAGGGCCGGACAGCCCGCCCATTACATTTGCCAGCACCGGGCGGCGCCTTTTGACGTCAATGGCCATGCCCAGTACCGTGTTTATAAGGGATATGCCATCTGCACCGCCTTCTTCAGCAGCAAGTGCAATCTCCTTTATATCGGTGACGTTGGGCGTCAGCTTGACAATCACCGGCTGCCCGCCATGCGCCTTTACGCTGCGGGTGATATCGTAAACCACATCGGGATCGGTACCGAAAGCAACGCCTCCCTGCTTGACATTGGGGCACGAGATGTTGAGCTCCAAAAAATGCACCGGCACGTTCTTAAGCTTTTCAGCCATCCTGCAGTATTCATCGATGGTGTTGCCGTTTATATTTACGATGATGCGCGTATCATACCTGAGCAGGTCCGGAAGCTCCCGCTCGATAAAATAATCAATGCCGGGATTTTGAAGTCCCACGCTATTCAATATGCCGGAAGGGGTTTCGGCAATCCTGGGTGGCGGGTTGCCCTTCCTTGGCAAAAGCGTTAGCCCCTTGACCGCTATGCCTCCAAGCTGGTTTAGATCCAGGTATTCCGCATATTCCCGCCCAAATCCAAAAGTGCCGGAAGCGGCGATGACTGGATTTTTAAAGGATACCCCGCAAACCTCAACTTCCAATCGCGGTTTCATCCAGCATCACCTCTCGGCTCCAGAACACCGGGCCATCCCTGCACACCCTTTTATACTCAAAACCGCCATCGGAAGTTCGAATAGCGCACGAGCATACAAGGCATCCTCCTATTCCGCAACCCATCCGCTCCTCCAGAGACACCTGGCACGGTATGCTGTATTTCCCGGCTAACCGATGGACACCCTTAAGCATGGGTACCGGGCCGCAAGCAAACATCATATCAGGCATCTGATGTTGAAGCTCTTCCTCAAGTATCTGCGTCACAAGTCCCTTCCTGCCAAAGCTGCCGTCATCGGTGGTTACCATCAATCGATCCGAAAAACCTTCGAAGGCCTCGAATTCGTATATGTATTCCCGGTTGCGAAAACCCAGCAGTGCGTTGATCGTCACCCCCGTCTCCTTCAGGCGCCTCATCAACAGCTTAAGAGGCGCTATGCCGCAGCCGCCGCCTACCACCAAGGCGCTTCTGATTCCCGGAGGAATGTCAAAGCCCTTTCCCAGAGGACCGAGCACGTCTATAAATTGACCGGCATCTATTCTTGATAGGATGCGCGTTCCCCTGCCCACCACCTGATATGCTATCTCCACCATGCCCGTTTGCGGATGCACGTCGTGTATGCTTATGGGCCTTCTAAGCAGCAGCGAATTATCGTACGGTACCTTTATGTGCACGAACTGGCCGGGATGGGCATTCAGGGCAATATCTTCGGATATAAACGTCATTTTATACATATTTACAGCAATCATCGTATTCCCTACGATTTTACATGTATGCGTTTGTCTCATAATGCCAGAAGCGCGGGATACCGGCCCTTGTTAAAGCCGGGAATCCCTTAGCTCCCCCCTTTCGTTAACCTATATCCTCCAGAGCTATAATCTCGATCCTGGAATCATCGATGTCCTGTTTTAAAATGCTGACAAAAGCGCGGGCCGTATCCAGCGAAGTGAAACAGGGAATGGAGTGGCCCACCGCCATCCTTCGTATCTTAAACCCATCGCGCTGTGGAATATGTCCTTTGGTAGGCGTGTTGATTATGATGCTTATCTTGCCCTGCTGTATATAGTCGCCTATATTCGGATGTTCCTGGCTTACCTTATTGACCACGCTGGCCGCCACATAATTGGAATTGAGCACATGAGCCGTACCGCTGGTTGCAAGTATGCCAAAGCCCAGACTTTCAAAATCAGCAGCTATGGGCACAACCTCCTGCTTATCGGCGTTAGACACGGTGATCAGCACATTGCCCTCCCTTTTCAGGTTGTAACACGCCGCCAGCAAGCCTTTGAACAGCGCTTCGGGCAATGACCTTCCTATCCCCAGCACCTCACCCGTGGATTTCATCTCGGGCCCCAGGCACACCTCTACCATTGGCAACTTCTCGAACGAAAACACAGGCACCTTAACAGCAACTATGTTTCTTCCCGGATACAGGCCCGTACCGTATCCCAGCTCCCTCAGCTTCTGGCCCATCATAGCTCTTACGGCCAGCTCTACCATGGGTACTCCCGTCACCTTGCTGATATAGGGAACGGTGCGGCTAGAACGCGGATTGGCTTCAATCACATATACATCTCCGTTATGCTGAACATACTGAATATTGATAAGCCCTTTGACCTGCAACGCCCTGGCCAGTTTGTAAGTATAATCCACTATGCGCTCCACCGTGGATTGTGAGAGCCCTTTTGCGGGGTATACCGCAATGCTGTCTCCCGAATGAATCCCCGCCCTCTCTATGTGCTCCATGATGCCCGGTATCAGTATGTCTTCCCCATCGCATATGGCATCCACTTCGATTTCCTTGCCCATCAAATATTTATCCACCAGAACGGGGTGTTCCTGCTTTACCCGGTTTATAATTTCCATATACTCGACTATATTATCGCGGTTGTAAGCGATCTCCATCCCCTGTCCGCCCAGCACATATGAAGGCCTTACCAGGACCGGATATCCCAGGCTTTCGGCCGCAGCCACTGCTTGCTCCGCAGTAAACACGGTAGCCCCCGGCGGCCTTGGAATTTTCAGCTCTTCCAGTACCGCATCAAATTCCTTCCTGTCTTCCGACTTGTTTATATGCTCCAGCTGCGTCCCCATTATCCTGTATCCCGCATTGTGCACAACATGGGCCAGCTTGATGGCCGTCTGCCCGCCGAACTGTACCATAACCCCGTCCGGGCTCTCCATATCGAGAACGTTCAATACATCCTCGGGAAACAGGGGTTCAAAATACAGCCTATCCGAGGTGTCGAAGTCGGTACTGACCGTTTCCGGGTTGTTGTTTATGATGATGGCCTGGTATCCCATCTTCTTCAAAGCCCATACGCAGTGAACCGAACAGTAGTCAAATTCGATGCCCTGTCCTATCCTTATGGGGCCGGCACCCAGCACCACAACCTTTTTGCCACGGCCTATACTAACGGCATTCTCCTTCTCGTTGTAGGTGGAATAGTAGTATGCCCCGGCGCCCGAATCATCGCCGCCTCCGGTATCTATGGGCCTGTATACGGGATATATCCCCCATTCCTTTCTTTTGCTCCGGACCAGGTCTGGGTTTATGCCCGCAAGCCTGCCGATAGTCGCATCGGTAAAGCCCAGCTTTTTGGCCCCTAGCAGCATGGCTTTGTCCAAAGCCGCTCCCTTTTGCCTGATTTCATCTTCCATGCGGACGATATTGAGGATCTTGTTCAAGAAATACGGATCTATGGCGGTTTTGCTGTAAATCTCATCGATTGATATGTCCCTACGTAGCGCCTCTGCTACCACGAAAAGCCTCTCATCGGTTTTATAATCCAGCTGCTCGACGATTTGGCAATCGTCCATTTTGGCGATATGTTCCATGTATAGATGGTCCACGCCCAGCTCCAGCGAGCGTATAGCTTTCAAAAGAGCTTCTTCAAAACTGGCACCAATGGCCATAACTTCGCCGGTCGCCTTCATCTTGGTGCCCAGCGCTTTATCTGCCTTCACAAATTTATCGAAGGGCCAGCGCGGAATCTTGAGCACAGTGTAATCGACCACGGGCTGGCGTGCGGCAAAAGGCCTGCCCGTAATGCTGTGCTTTATCTCTTCAAGCCCGTATCCCAGGGCGATTTTGGTGGCCACCCTGGCAATCGGATAACCGGTCGCCTTAGAAGCCAGAGCGCTCGAACGGCTCAACCTGGGGTTGACCTCTATGATATAGTACTGGGATCCATCGGGCTTCAAAGCAAACTGGATATTACAGCCTCCCCGTATGTTGAGGGCGTTGACTATATTTACAGCAGCACGCCTCAGCATATCATCCTGTTCCCGGGTCAGCGTTTGGGCGGGCGCCACCACTATGCTATCGCCGGTATGGATGCCCACGGGGTCCACATTCTCCATGCTGCACACTATAACGCAGCTGCCTTCCGAATCCCGCACCACCTCATATTCTATCTCCTTCCAACCGGCTACCGATTTTTCTATGAGAACCTGGTGCGCCCTGCTCAATCGCAGCCCTTCGGAAGCGATGTGCTTAAGTTCCTTCGGGTTGCTTGCCATGCCTCCCCCCGTGCCCCCGAGGGTATAAGCCGGCCGCACGATGACCGGGTAACCGATTTTTTGGGCAAAGTCCAGCGCGCTGTCAACGTCGTGTACCGTAATGCTTTCGATTACAGGCTCACCGATAGACTGCATGGTCTGCTTAAACAGCTCCCTGTCCTCACCTTTACGGATGGATACCACATCGGTCCCTATAATTCTCACGCCGTATTCGTCCAGTAATCCCGATTCGGCCAACTCAACAGCCAAATTAAGCCCCGTCTGTCCGCCCAAAGTGGCCAGCAGGCTATCGGGCTTTTCCCTTTCTATGATTCGTTTTAGAATTTTGGTGGTTAACGGTTCAATGTACACGTGATCGGCCATATTGGGATCGGTCATGATGGTGGCAGGATTGCTGTTTACCAGCACAACCTCCACACCTTCCTCCTTTAAAGCCCTGCAAGCCTGAGTCCCCGCATAGTCAAATTCGGCTGCCTGCCCGATGATTATTGGGCCCGAACCTATTACAAGGACTTTTTTAATGTTTGGATCCCTTGGCATAATCCATCATCCCCTTTACCGTCTGCTATTTTGGCGTTACCATGGCTTAATTCCATTATCCGATAGGACGGTTTCAATATCCTCCTTCATGTGCAGCACCTCTGCCAGCGCGGCATCCGCAAAGGACAGAGGAGAAAATCTCTCCTTCCACGGGCTTCGTCTATAGGCACATATCACGCTGCGGGAAGCATTGATAACGGCGCCCAAACCATGCTCATCAAAACCGCCTATGATATCCCTGGCGCTGCCCCCCTGTGCCCCGTAACCCGGTATCAAAAAGTAAGCCTTGGGCATCTCGCCTCTCAACTCCTCAAGCTGTCCGGGGTAAGTGGCTCCTATCACGGCTCCCACATGGCTGTATCCTCTTGTGCCCATGAGCTCCTTTCCCCATTCAACCACCTTTTCGGCTACCTTATTGTATAGCCTCTTCCCTCCAACCGGCAGGTCTTGAAACTCGCCCGATGATGGATTGGAAGTCTTGACCAGCACAAATATGCCCTTGCCGTAATCCCTGCAGGCATTGATAAATGGCATCACGCCATCGGTACCAAGATACGGATTGACCGTTATGAAGTCCAGGTCGAAGGCCGGCATGCTGATCCCTTTAAGCGGAGTCTCACCCAGATAAGCGCAGGCATAGGCCTCAGCAGTGGAACCAATATCGTTTCTCTTGATATCCCCTATGACTATCAGGCCCTTTGAATGGGCATACTGCGCTGTAAGCCTGAAAGCTTCTATTCCTGGCGGTCCATAGAGCTCGTAATAGGCTATCTGTATCTTAACTCCGGGGATGTGCTCATATACCGCATCAATGATGGCCTTATTGAATTGGAATATGGCGTTAGCGGCCACCTCGAAGGGCGATGCCCCGCTACAGCCTTCTATCACATGGTCGGGAATGTATTCAAGCCGCGTATCCAGCCCGACCACCGTGGGATTCCTCTTTTCAATGATCCGTTCTATGAGCCTATCTATCAATTACCCTCACCCCATATCCGATACTTCCGGTTTTTTGGTATTATAACGTATTATAATAAAAATTTTTGCAATTTCAAATAAATATTTTTTCATTTTTCATAATTATTTTGCCATCCACGATGGTATGAATGATCTTGCCCTTTATTGTACAACCATGGAAAGGCGAATTCTTGCCTTTGGAGTAGAATTTTGAAACATCCACGGTATATGTCCTATGAAGGTCGGCCACTATTATGTCTGCAGGTTTTCCCGCTTCTATGGTCCCGGCATCTATATTCAATATATCTGCCGGCCCCTTGCTCATCTTTTGCACCAGCTCCTGTATGGTGAGTATCCCTGTCTCCACCAAATGGGTATATGCCAGAGAAAATGCTGTTTCAAAGCCCGATATGCCGTTGGCAGCCAGGCCGTACTCCACTTCCTTGTCATCCCGACTGTGGGGTGCATGGTCGGTAGCGATGATATCGATGGTTCCATCCCTTAATCCCTGCTTTATTGCCTCTACATCGTCGTCTGTGCGCAGAGGGGGATTAACTTTAGCGTTGGTATCGTATCCATCCACCCATGCATCCGTCGCCGAAAAATAGTGTGGCGCTGTTTCGCATGTTACCTTTACTCCCCTTCCCTTTGCCTGGCGGATGAGTTCTACGGAACCCCTGGTGCTAACATGGGCAATGTGCACGGGCGCATCCAGCACCTCGGCCAGTATGATATCCCGCGCCACCATGACCTCTTCGGCAGCCCTGGTTATACCCTTAAGCCCCAGTACCGTAGCCATGTATCCCTCGTTCATTACGCCATCTCCCACCAGCGATAAATCCTCGCAGTGGGAGATTACCAGCATACCGATCCCTTTGGCGTACTGAAGGGCCAGCTTCATCAGCCGGGAATCCATGATGGGCCTGCCGTCATCCGAAAGGGCAACTGCCCCCGCTTCTTTGAGCTCACCCATCTCGGTAAGCTCCTGGCCCTGCTGGCCTTTAGTAACTGCAGCAATGGGATATACCTTAACCACTCCTTTCGCCCTTGCCATTGCCCTTACGTAATTTACCATGGCTGCGCTGTCTATCACCGGATTGGTGTTGGCCATGCATGCAACGCTGGTAAAGCCGCCTGCCGCGGCGCTCCTGGTCCCCGACCCTATGTCCTCCTTGTATTCAAACCCCGGTTCCCTTAAATGACAGTGAGCATCGACCAGTCCCGGCAGCACCCACCTGCCGGCAGCATCTATGATTTCATCAGCCGCATCCCCTATGTTTGCCCCTATATCTATGACCTTGCCATCATGGATTAATATATCGGCTTTATAGGGCGCAGACGAAATCCCATCGACTACCATTCCGTCTTTAATGCACAGCATCGTGATTCCTCCTCGTCAAGAGATATAGTAGCGCCATGCGTATGGCCACCCCGTTGGTCACCTGTTCGTCTATAACGGATTGATCCCCATCCACCAGATCCGACGATATCTCCACTCCCCTGTTTACGGGGCCGGGGTGCATGATCAGGGCATCCTCCCTGGCAAGCCGCATGCGCTCTTCGGTTATACCAAACAGAGAGGTGTATTCCCTTAGGGAAGGCAGCAATCCTTTTTGCTGGCGTTCCCTCTGAAGCCGTAACCCCATGACCACATCGGCACCTTTTATGGCATCCTCAACCCTGTAAAAAACCCTCGCTCCCATCTTCTCAATATCGGGTTGCATAAGGGTAGGAGGGCCCGCCACCCTGACCTCGGCTCCCATTGTAGTCAGTCCCCATATATTGCTGCGCGCCACCCGGCTGTGCAGTATATCCCCTATTATGGCAACCTTCAAACCCTCGAAATTGCCCTTCTTCTGCTTTATAGTAAACATATCCAGCAATGCCTGGGTTGGGTGTTCGTTGATTCCATCGCCTGCATTGATAACCGAAGCCGATATGTGCTTTGCCAGAAGATGGGGAGCCCCCGACATCGGATGGCGAACCACTATGACGTCAACGCCCATGCTCTCTATAGTTTTCCCCGTGTCTATCAGGCTTTCCCCTTTGGCAACGCTGCTGGATGATACCGCAACGCTGGCAGTATGCGCTCCTAGATACTTGGCCGCTAACTCAAACGAGAACCTCGTCCTGGTACTGTTTTCGTAAAACAGCGTTACCATCGATTTACCTTGTAAATAGGACGCCTTTTTGACGTCGCTCAAAAGGATGGATTTCATCTCCTGCGCGGTATCTAGTATTTCCTCCAGTTCCGCCCTGGTCATCCCCCTGAGCCCCAGCAGATCCTTTCGATTCAATACCATCACCCCACCCCTCTACATCCAAGATTTATCCGCCTACTCAAAATTTACCGAGACTTGTTTCCGGGCATAAAAAAAGCCTTGATAGAAGGCTATCAAGGCATAATAAGCTCTATAGTTAAAGCTCGATCGTAATTCCCTTGACAGCCTCACGGGACTGTATTAAAGGGAACCTCTCTAGTTTAAAGCTCGGCTATGATCACTTTGTTCACACCATCGACTTCCGAGACATATACGCATACCTTTTCACTTCTCGATGTAGGAACGTTTTTACCCACATAATCCGCCCTTATTGGCAGTTCCCGATGCCCCCTGTCCACCAGCACCGCAAGCTGAATGGCTTTCGGCCTGCCCAGGTCGATCAAGGCATCCATGGCCGCCCGCGCGGTCCTCCCGGTAAACAGCACATCATCGACCATAACTACGATTTTACCGTTTACATCAAACGGGACATTGGTGCTGTTTACTATGGGCTGTTCTGATTTCTGGGATAGGTCATCCCGATACAGCGTTATGTCCAGCACCCCAACAGGAATCTCCTGCCCTTCGTACTGCTGTATCTTCATGGCCAACCTTTGAGCCAGAGGCACCCCCCTGGTCTTTATGCCCACCAGTACCACATCCTGGATGCCTTTGTTGCGTTCTATGATCTCGTGGGCTATCCGCGTAAGCGCCCTGTTCATTGCCGTCTCATCCAGAATCAAAGCCTTTGGAACCATTGGATCACCCCTTTTTATAAAAAAGACATCTTACCCGTCGGCAAGATGTCCTCTGCACACATATCAATTCCTCATGCAATTTTACGCGAGCCACGCCGCCCACCTTACCGACCTCACAGGATCGATTTAAAGGCCACTAATTAATTTTTTATAGTATAACATAGCCGTCTCCGGATGTCCATACCCTTTTTAATTTTTAGCATAATTCCTTCGCAGAATATCCAGCAACCTCTCAAAGTACTGGGGCAAAGGCGCTTCAAACTCCATATACTCCCCGGTAGAGGGATGTATAAGCCCCAGTTTCCTGGCGTGAAGGGCCTGTCCCTTTAAATCGAATTTCTGCTTCCGGGAACCGTATACGCTATCGCCCACCACAGGGTGGCCTATATACGCCATATGGACCCGGATCTGATGGGTTCTGCCGGTTTCAAGCCTGGCTTCGACAAGAGTATACTGTCCGAACCGTTCAAGCACCCTAAAATGCGTAATGGCCGGTTTGGCGGTGGGCAAATTCAGCACCGCCATCTTTTTGCGGTTGGTGGGATGGCGCCCTATGGGCGCATTGATAACTCCCCTATCCTCCCTTATGTTCTTTTCGACAATGCACCAGTAAACCCTTTTCAAAGTCCTGTCCTTGATCTGCTGGGCCAGGCTGCGGTGCGCTGCGTCATTCTTGGCAACCACCAGCAAGCCCGAGGTATCTTTGTCCAGGCGATGCACGATCCCTGGCCTGATCACCCCGCCAATCTCCGACAGCTCATCGCAGGAGTAAAGCAGCGCATTGACCAGCGTGCCCGAATAGTTCCCCGGTGCGGGGTGTACCACCAACCCTTGCGGCTTGTTGACCACCACTATGTCGTCATCCTCATATACTATATCCAGTTCCATGGGCTCGGGCTGAAGGGATATCTCCTTGGGTGGGGGTATGGTAACATCTATCAAATAACCGGGCTTTACCTTAAAATTGGACTTAACCTTCTGACCATCTACCGATACCAGCCCGTCTTTTATCAGCTTTTGAATGTATGAACGCGAACGCCCGGTGATTTTCTCTGCCAAAAAGACATCGATTCTCTTTTTGTCATCCGCCTGATCTACTTCAAACCTCAAAGTTTCCATAAGCGAACACCTAACCGAACAGCTTTTGTCCCGAATCGGCCAAAAACAGGATATAATAGGCAAGCAATATGGTGCCTATCACCACAAATGAATCGGCCATATTGAAGACGGGATAATCGATGAGCACAAAATGCAGCATATCCACCACATACCCCAGCCGTATCCTGTCAATTAAATTGCCTATAGCCCCACCCAGTATCATGGAAAGCGCAACGGTGAGCAACGTGCTCTCCTGACGGTGAGTAAATAAATAATATGCTATTGCTACGCTGACCACAACCGTCAGCGCTATAAATAGCCATCGCTGATTTTGCAGGATGCCGAATGCCGCACCCCTGTTTTCCACATAGGTAAAATGAAATATATTTTGTATCAAAGGAACAGACCCTACCGGCTTTAGGCGGGTCTTGGCAAGATACTTGGTAAGTTGATCAAGGGCTATTATAAAGGCAACGATAAATACCTGCAGCATGGTGCTCCCCTTCCATCGAATTGTTTAGGTCGTACTACATTATAACACAAGAGGAAGCACATTTCATAGCCATTTAAAAGCAACTTTTTACGTATCAGGCCCGGCTTGTTCATCAGGCCCAGTTGGTATCGATCTGCTCTTCATCCTCTTTTTTCTGGCAATCAATACAAAGCTTGGCGGTTGGATACGCATCCAGGCGTTCGAAGCCTATCTCCTTGCCGCAATATAGACATATCCCGTAGCTTCCCCTCTCCATCCTTTGCAGGGCATCCCGTATATCGCTAAGGTATTCAAGCTGATGATTGCGCAGGGAAACGTACTTTTCCTGCTCAAAGGTTTCGGTGCCCAAATCGGCGGGATGATTATCGTACTTGGAAAGCTCCTCTATGCTGTTCCCGATGGAATCGTCCACGCCAAAATTGTTTTTTTTGGATTCATCAAGCATGGACTCAACCTTTTGCTGTTCCTCCAGCAACTTTTTCTTGAGGTATTTAATCTCGTAATCTTTCATGAGCATCATGTCCCCTTCTTTTCAAATTTTATATTTGGAAGTTTAACTCCGGTCTACTGCCGCATCGCTTTTCCTCCATCACCCATACGCCAAAAATACTTGCGTATTATTGGCTGTTCACAGGTGTTGCTTGACGATTTTGACTATTTCCGCTATAAAACCGCCTATTATGGGCAGATTCTCATTGGCCAGCCGGGTCAAAAAATACACCGCCACGGCGCCAAGCAGGGTAAACCCCACGGCCATTCCAAATCCCCTTGCCAGGCCGGCTATGAAATTGGTACGTATAACCCTCCAGGTATCGTTCAGGTAATCTACATATTCTCCAAAATTCATCTTCTCAAGCGTTCTGGCAATCTCTTCTATTTTGAAATAAGCCTGCTCCCTTCTGTCCCTATCATCGTTTATTTCGCGGTTCCCTTCCATGCTTTATCATCTCTCCAAAAAACATAAAAGGGGGATACTGAAAAAAGTATACCCCCTGGCAGCACTTTTTATCCCGCCGCATCGAGCATCGAAATTCGTGAACTTAATTACCGGTTACTGGTTCATTAGCCAACTTGAACAGGTGACGATTCCGTTTCCCGCTCTATAGTTTGAAGGTATTCCTGCAAAAGCGTTTTAAACCTGGTTTTGAATATCTCCACCTGGTTTTTGGCGTCTTCGTATTCCATTCGTATTTTCAATGCCTGCTCATTGGCATCCTGTATTATCTTTTGTGCCTTTTGCTCGGCCTCTTTGATAACTAACTCTGCATTTTTATGGGCCGAGGCCATCACCTCATCGGCGGTTTTTTGTGCCGTAACCAGCGTCTCCTTGAGGGTGGTTTCCATGGATTTGTAATATTCCAGCTGCTCTTTTAAAAGACCTATACGCTCCTTAAGTTCAAGGTTTTCCTTATAAAGCCTTTCAAAATCCTGGACAACCTCATCCAGAAACTGATCTACCTCGTCCTCGTCATAACCTCTGAAGCTTCTGGGAAATTCCTTGTTATGGATATCCATGGGCGTCAGCGGCATAACCAACATCCTCCCCTCTTAGATTACCGTAAACGTTAAAAAAACGCTGCTCTGTACATCAATAAGTTTTCCACCACCTCTATGAGCTGCTGCAAAATCATTATTGCGAAATAAGCCAAAATCGGCGAAAAATCTATGGGAAATCCCGAGGTATTGAGCCTATCGGTTATCCTGCGAAAGGGGCTGACCACGGGTTCCACCACCCGCATAACGAACGATCTAATGGGATGGGTTGGGTCGATAAACCACGACATGATGGCATTGATGACAATTAACAGCGAAAGTATATTCAAAAACCATCGTATGCCCCGCAATACGTATATGATTCCCCAATATATCAACTGCTACTCCCCCTATTCTGTATCCTCCTCTTTGATGTTCGCCAGCGTATAAAAGCTCTTACCCTTCAACTCTTCCGGAATGTTGCCTACTATATCGATATTGCTGGGCGCCAGCACAAATATACCCCTCGATACCTTTTGAATGGTGCCATGGAGAGCATACACAGCCCCGCTTATGAAATCCAGTACCCTTTGGGCCAGAGCTGCATCCAGCGACTCCAGATTAACCACAATGGGCTTTCTGCTCTTTAAATTATTGATAATTGTCTGGGTATCTTCAAACGATACCGGTTGATATATTACCACCTTTATATAAGATGAAGTATGTATGTTGACGACCCTGCCCTTCTTTTGCCTGGACCAAAATGAAGGTTCCTCCAGCTCCTGAACTTGATCCTGTTCCTCAACCTCGGGATCATCGGCTTCCGGCTTTTCTTCAATTACCGTTCCTTCCAGACCGATTAAGTTCAAAATTTTGTTAAATATATTGCCCGCCATAAAAACTCCTCCCCTTTTCTAAACATATCTTTCCCCAAAAATTGCCCTACCAATCCTCACGATGTTGGCACCTTCCTCAATGGCCACCTCAAAATCATTGGTCATCCCCATCGAGAGATATTCCATATCGACATGGGAATACCCCTTGGCCTTTATGCCTTCAAACAGCTCCCTGAGCCGCGCAAAATAAGGGCGTGCTGCTTCCGGATCATTCGACAACGGCGCTATGGTCATCAATCCCTTTACCCGTATATGTTTGAACGATTGCAGTTGCTCAATGAAGCCCTCAAGCTCCTCTTCAAAGATGCCCGATTTTGTGGGTTCCCTGGAGACATTAACCTGTACTAAAACGGGAATAACCCTCTCAGCCGCACGGCTGTTCAGCTCCCTTGCCAGAGAAATGCGATCCAGCGAGTGTATCAAATCTATCTTGTCCACTATATATTTCACTTTGTTGGTCTGCAAAGTTCCGATCAGATGCCTCTTTACCCTGGCAGGAATAAATTCGTGTTTTTTTAAAAACTCCTGTACCCTGTTCTCGCCGATATGGCTTATACCGGCGTTTACGGCTTCCATTATTCTTTCCACACCAACGGTTTTGGTGACGGCCACAACGGTTATGTCTTCGGGGGCCCTACCTGCCCTAAGAGCGGCTTCTGCGACTCTATCCAGCACCCTCTCCACGTTTCCTCGTACATCCATTGCCGGGTCACCTCTCAATGCGAACTTTGGCGTGAAGTTCCAGCTGCCTGGACTCCCCTTTTTCGGAAATAATAGCATTATCGCCATCCGTTGCCACCATTTCTACCGGGACAAAAACTTCCGATCCCTCTCGCACCACCCTTATGCCCTTTTCCCCTCGCCGGGTAACAACGGCACCGGCATTCACCATAAACCCCTGAAAGTTCTTGCTTATCTCTACCTCTACGCTTCTCTTGCTGATGAAATCCTCAACTTTTTCGCCAAACTCCACTATCACCAGGGCTTCATCCTTTTCCCTGACTATATGATATACTCTGCCCTTTATTGTTTGCTCCTGAGGCCCTATAAAGCTTACATCCACCTCCTGCCCTTCGGCATAGCTGATTTGCGGCTTTGATATCAGGCACGCTGCATACCATTTGCCGGGTTGTACAATTTTGAAAAACGGTTGCTCGGCTTCCGCCTTTTCGCCCTCATCCGCCCGCTTTACCTCGTTTTTACCATAAAAGCTCTTGAAATCCTCGATGGTAATGTAATTTACCGCTTCCCCCTTCAGTATATCTTCCATACCATCCAATGAAAAGCTTATAAGGCCGGACTCAGGAGCCACCAGCTCCACCTTCCACTCTTCAAGCTGCTTGTTGAGCGCGGATTCTTCCTCGTAAAGCTTTTCTAAATAAGGATCGGGTTTCAATTTCTGGTCAAGCATCTTTTGCCGGCTGTCAAACAGCGAGCGAAGCCTTTTTTCATAATCATCCATCTTGTCAAGCTGTAAATCCCTTACCGCAACCTGAATAGATGCAACCGTACCGGCTATATCCTTCTCCACCTTCTCCAAATCCTTGTCGATTATCTCCTGCACTATGTTTTCCTGCTGGTACAGCAGTATCTTTTCCTGCACGTTGTAGAGCTGGTACACCAGTTCTTCCCTGTAATTGGCTTTATATAATACGGCCACGGGAGCCTCCTTCTCCACCGATTCGCCCTCGGCTACCAAAAAGCTAACCCTCCCATATTCGGGAGCATCGTACGCCTTTTCCTGCCGGATCACCAGAGCGCCGCCCCTGTCCTTTAACAATATCTCGCCGTACTGTACGACGTCATAAACCGGCGTACCGGTAAAAGACCGTATGAGGTAGTAACAGCCCGTTATAACTGCAAACAAAAAAACAAAAAAGCGGAACCGTACCTTCCTTCTGCCAATTACAAGGCCCTTCCCCATAACTCCAATCCCTTCAAAGTTATTTTACTATATTTTTAATTCTCCACAAAATAAAAAAATCCTCCAAAAATAAAAATATTCTAATTGGAAGCAATCGATTTGATATCTCCATTATGATTTTATGGATTTCTTTACGCTGATCCAGCTTCCATTCTTGCTAAATGTGATATCATCGCAGATGCTCTGTACTATCTTAAGCCCCCTCCCTCTTTCTAGAAGCAAAAAGGAATCGCATGGGAAAACGCCCTTCTCTATCTTCCTGTAATCGAAACCCATTCCCTGATCCCTTATGCATATGGATATGGTATTATCATCCAATGCATGGATAATTATTGTCAGCAGCTTGTCATCAAAGCACTTATTCCCGTGGACGATACCGTTGACAATGAGTTCATTTATTATGAGGCGGAATTCATAATCCTCTTCCTCCTCCAGGTGATGCCAGGCATTTATACAACTCATTATCTCCGCTACCAGCTCTCTCACCATCTGTGGATTGGCTCCTAGAATCTCCCTTTTAAACAGCAACACCACCGGTATTACCTCCAACAATTGGTACTGCTCAAACCCAATAGAATAATTAGGATTATTTAGGTCATCCTTCTCACTAAAAAGCAGCTCTTTATAACTCCTAATTATATAACTACCCTTATTTATAGCATTTAAACAAAACAACCTTAACCATTTTACATTAAAGCCACTGTTTAGATGCTATTTTTAAACATGTGTTTGAGCTTTCTTAAAATTTTCCGTTCCAGCCTTGAAATATACATCTGCGAGACGCCCATCTCTTCAGCAATATCCTTCTGGCTTCGCTGATTATAAAAGCGTTCGTATATTACCTTTCTCTCCATATCGTTCAGCTTATCCATAATGCTATCGATAAAGTCCCTGTTTTCAACGTTTATGTAGCCATCCTCTTCATGGCCTATTACCGCCGACAGGTCGGTTTCGTTATCCTCATCTATATAATAATCCAGAGAAAGGGGATTGGCCTTTTGATTGGATTCCATCAGCTCCAAAACATCCTCAACGGTCACGTCCATATACTCGGCAAGCTCCTCGGGTTTGGGCGAACGCCCGAGGGTAACCGAAAGATTGGTCCTGGCTTCATCCAGCTTTTTAAGCATCTCATTCTCCTTCCTGGGCAAGCGGATTATCCTGCTCCTGTCGCGGAAATAGTTCTTTATCTCCCCAATTATGGTAGGGGTTGCAAAGCTGGAAAACTTGTAGCCCTTGTTTATATCATAGCGCTCCAGGGCCTTTATCAAAGCCAGAGAAGCCACCTGATATAAATCATCAAAGTCTATCCCCCGGTTGGAAAACTTCTTGGCTATTATTTCGGCTATATACAGGTATTTCTGCACCAAATAGTTCCTGAGCTCTATGTCACGGGTCTTGCAATACTCCCTGAGCAAAGCTTCTAAATTCTCTGAACCTGACTTTGTAGATGTCTGTACGTTCATTAAAAATTAACCCCCAAATTTTTTATACATCTTTATACCCCTTAAAAAGCCATTATCGATTGCCTTTTCCACCCCATCCATGAGGGATTCCATTATGTAAAAGCTGAGCTCCGACTGCTCGCCGCCGGAAAACAGCGCACTCGGGTGATGCGACTCGGATGCAAATATATCGATCCAGATACCCTCTTCCTTGTCCACCTTAAAGGTGAGCTCCAGCCAATCAACACCTCTATCCTGGTTCATCACAAAAGTTCCAGCCTCCGACACAGCCATCTTGATATCCTCAATTTCATCCACATCAAAACCAGCCCTGCTGGCTACGGCAGAAGTCGTCAACCTTATAACCAGCATATATTCGGGCTTTGCCGGTACCCTTAAATAGACGCTATCCATGCCCATCATTCCTGCACCTCAATCAAAAATATTTTATCGAGCCCCGTGATTGTAAAGATTTTCTTAATATAAGGCTTTAAATTCCTTATAGATATATTGCCGTCGTTATCCTTTACCCTCTTCAAAACTCCAATCAGCACGCCCAGCCCGGTACTGTCAATGTACTTAAGACCCTGGCAGTCTATCACAATGCTAGAATTGTGCTGATCCAAAAGGCCATGAAGGACCTCCTTGAGCTGGGGTGCATTATACACATCTACCTCGCCCGATAGAGAAACTTCCCATGTATTGGTAGAAGAATTATAATTATGGGTTATGTTCATGCAATCCTCCCCCTTCCTTCCAAAATACAGTTACCCGTCTGTAATTATACCATATCAAAAAGATAAAAATAAAAAAATTTTTCCCTCTTGACAGAATAATTTAAATGCTGTATATTAGTATTTGCCTTTGAAAAATGATTCAAAGGAGCCGGGGTGTGGCGCAGCTTGGTAGCGCACGTGCTTTGGGAGCATGGGGCCGGGGGTTCAAATCCCTCCACCCCGACCAGGGAGTGGCCCCTTGGTCAAGTGGTTAAGACACAGGCCTTTCACGCCTGTAACAGGGGTTCGAATCCCCTAGGGGTCACCATTATTGAAGAATCATGGGCCTTTAGCTCAGCGGTCAGAGCAGCCGGCTCATAACCGGTTGGTCCGGGGTTCGAATCCCTGAAGGCCCACCAAAAACTTGGCCCGGTAGTTCAGCTGGTTAGAACGCTAGCCTGTCACGCTAGAGGTCGAGGGTTCAAGTCCCTTCCGGGTCGCCATTATCCGCCTCGGTAGCTCAGTCGGTAGAGCAGCGGACTGAAAATCCGCGTGTCGGTGGTTCGATTCCGCCCCGAGGCACCATATGTGGAGGGGTGCCCGAGTGGCCAAAGGGGGCAGACTGTAAATCTGTTGGCGCAGCCTTCGGTGGTTCGAATCCATCCCCCTCCACCATAAAAATTAAAAACGTGCGAAAGTGGTGGAATTGGCAGACGCGCTAGATTCAGGGTCTAGTGGGCTTCGGCCCGTGGGGGTTCGACTCCCCCCTTTCGCACCAGAAAAATTAAGGATTCCGAGGACTGGGTTGGTCCTCGGATTTGTTTTTACCTCCAAAAAATAAAAAAGAAAGGCTCATTGCCCCTCGATCACATATTTTTAAGCTCCCATACAGCAGCTTCAACCATGGCATCAATAGCATCCGTATCGACTTTGAGATTGTATTTAGCCAAAAAATCTAATACCCACCGTTTCTTTTCTTGACCTCGACCACTACCTGTGAATATTTGCTCAGCTGCTGCTACTGCAATTTTTACCCATCGTTTTATTTCCTCTTGCTGTAGAGCATTAGTTTTACTCTTAATCAAAGGTATCACTACAGCGGTTATAATAGCGGCTATTATCGCAAATACTGCCTGTACAATAGGAGACATAGTCTATATCACTCCCTTCATTGTGGAAAGTATCATTTCCATATAATTTAGGTTGATATCTATCCTTATCTCTCCGCTTTCCGTGTGGATATACCATTAATCACTATTTCCATTAATGCTAACAAAAGAGCTTGTTCACTCCTCTGGTATCGGACAAAAATCTCAAAGGCTCTGGGTTAATTTGCTCGGTGGCTTGAGCTTGGAGTATTTGGTTGAGTATGGACTCCTATAGTTTGGCTCATTCTTTCATCTTTAGCTCCTTTAAAAAGTATCGGTTACTTTTTTATAAGGTCTACCTGTTAGCTCATAAACGCGAACATACTCTACTTCCATCCTCGCCGGAAATATATCATCAGGCGGCACACGCCCTGCGTCAAAGTTTCCACCAACCGCAAGGTTAAGGATTATATAAAATTCCTGGTCAAAAGGTGCTGGAAACGGATACTTGGCAGCTTGACCTTCTCCTTGGCTATACCAATTATTCAACGTGAGATAAAGTTCTCCATCTACATACCAGCGAATTTCCCCCGGCTCCCATTCTATTGCATATTCATGAAAATCGCTTATATCCTGACCTTCGGGGAAAACATATTTCCCTCCATTATGGGTATTATTGGGCCAGCTTCCGCCGTAATGAATGGCGCCAGATACTTCATTAGGTATTCTTCCTCTTGCTTCCATTATATCGATCTCGCCTGAAGCTGCCCATCCGCCGTACACACTTTTGGCTGGCAACAGCCAGAAAGCCGGCCAAAACCCTTGACACGCAGGAAGCTTTATCCTTGCTTCAAACCTGCCGTATTTTTTGGTAAATGTGTTGGCAGTACATAATCTGCCTGACGTATAATCCATACCGCCAAAGCTTTCTTTCCTGGCTTCTATAATAAGTTTACCGTCTTCCACAAAGACATTATCTTGGCAGTAATACTGCTGCTCGTTGTTTCCCCATCCGATAAGACCGTATTGTTCACCCGTTCCTTCCTGGAAACCCCACTTACTTAAATCAACGCCATTTTCATTTAAGTTTTCTCCTGTACCATCAAACTCATCCGACCATACAAGTGTCCAATCACCTTTTTGAATGGGTTTATCCGGATTCTCAGGTCCCATAGGATCATCTCCTATTTTATTATTAATTTCAAATCTTACGTTGTCGATAAAGATATTATAGGGTGTATTAAGCATTTCATCGTATGGTTCTCTTTCCAAACCAAACATAAATTTATAGCTGCCGTTAGAAGGCACTTCTATTATTGTTTCATAGGTCTTCATTATGTTATTGTCAATAGCGGATTTAAATTGGTTCTTTCCAGAGTTAGTTGATTTAATATAAAAGTATGGTATAATGAAAAAGTATTAAACAAAAGAAAAGAGGTAATTTTATGGATGAGTTTATTAAGCAG
>Ga0134099_1000798_pt1 | contig 33739 bp, 21 predicted proteins | sample 10_taG_2_FD_105482 | JGI IMG/M metagenome (GOLD analysis project Ga0134099, IMG submission 105482) | Switchgrass degrading microbial communities from high solid loading bioreactors in New Hampshire, USA - 10_41_5_180_A2 metaG | ecosystem: Engineered > Bioreactor > Semi-continuous > Anaerobic >...
AAATCGTACTAATATTTTCTGAAGCCTGGTTTTTTAATTGAAAATAGAAAAAATAATGGCAGGAAATGCACTAAAATCAATTGTTGATTTTAATGAAAATATCTTGAGCATAGAGTGGGAGTAAGCAAAATTCCCCGGATTCCTGTTATTAAGGGTTTCCGGGGTTATTTTTAATTATCCTTTTTTTGAATAGGCATCTATATTTTAAAATTTTAATTTTTGATTACATAACATATTACATTGATTATACACTGATACTTCTAAATAATTTAAGGACGTCAGCAATTCAGGTCTCTTTCATGCCTATTTTATTATTTTAGAAAAAAGTAAATTTACCTCCGAGATAATCAAACTTCGAGCCCTGGTGTCTGCCTTCGGCATACATCTTTTCTTCAATCATATCACGAATTTTCCACCAACTGGTATTCCAATTGCAAAAAAGTGTCCTTTCCTCAGGCGCACGTCCCAATAATCTTTGTATAACAATATCCGGAGAAAGGTACTCAAGAAAAGTTATAATCCTTTCCAGATATTCTTCAAGACTGACAGGCTCAATTTCGCCTCTCCCGTACATTTCCCCCAGCTTTGTATCCTTCAGAATATAAAGCGAATGACATTTTACCTGCTCTACACCAAGTGCAGACAATATTTTTGCGCCTTCAATAACATCCTCTAAAGTGTCTATGGGCAAATCAACTATATAGTGGGCACATGTGCCCAGTCCATATCTTTTCGTGCGGATCACTGCATCAATAAATTCAGCCAGAGTGTGTCCCCTGTTGAGAAACTCCAGTGATTTATAGTTTACTGTCTGCAAACCCAGTTCCAGGACAATGTCCACATCTTTTTTGTTTTTTACTTCCTTCAGAAATTTCAGGTGTTCGTCACTGACACAATCCGGCCGGGTAGATATATATATGGCAACGATGCCTTCTATGCAGGCTTCCAGTACGCATTTCTGAAATTCGTCAAATGGAAGGTATGTATTGGAGTAGTTCTGAAAATATGCAATAAACTTTTTGCTGTTATAGTTTTTGCTTATATAGGCAGAATTCTTCTCAAGCTGTTCTTTCACACTGAGGGTGTTGGGAAGGCACTCAAAATCAGCCCCTTCCTCTCCACAGAATATGCACCCTCCTTTTCCTTTCATTCCATCTCTGTTTGGACAGGTTGCATTCAGATTTACCGGCAGCTTATAAACCTTTTGGCCGTATCTATTTTTTAAAAAGTCAGAAAACCTGTAGTAACTCAATGAAACGGTCCTTTCCAATCTAGTTTTTATATGTATAATACAATTAATCAATACGAATTAATACAATAAACCTACACGATATAGTATAACTTACTGATGTACAAAAATTTACTAACTATATTTAAATTTTCAAATATGTTTAAATTAGCTTGTTGTGCAGGCATTTCGACAGCAGTTAATCAGAGCTTAAGAGTTGACAAGCTAGTTTCGGTGCAAATCAATTAGCTTGTAAATTTACTTGTGTTAAAGGGCGCTTCAACCAGTTCTTAACCTCTCTACAATGCTATTCCTCTACCTGGCACAAAAAGTAGTATTAATCCATACATATCTGTTCATATTCATAATTCATAAGCATTCAATTCACACACTCGGTTTTATAGATCTTATACATTGTCTTATACATAAACCTCATGCATCTCATACGCACAATCTTACACATATAGCTAACTAGAAAAATTGTCCATATGCTTCATTACCGTGTTATATACATCCCTCAACGGAATGCCGGTCTTTTCAGCTATATGCCTGCAATCTTCGTATTCTGCCGATACTTTTGAAAAACTTCCCCATGAAGCTATCTTGACCCTTACATCACCATATTGAGTTTTTACTGTTTTAACTTCCCTGTCCATGCAGTACCTCTTGATAACATTTCTTCTGACGCCGAGGGTAGATGTCTCCCTCATAATAATTTCAACAAGTTTCTTCTCCTTTTCAAAATCGCATAGCACTGACAGCATTGCCGCAGGCCTGTTCTTTTTCATATATATCGGCGTATAGAAGGCATCCAGGGCACCATTTTCTAATAGTTTCTCAATTGTATATCCCATAAGCTCAGGACTCATGTCATCAATATTTGTCTCAAGAATCACCACTTCTTCCGCCATCATGTTCTCATCAGGTATTGTTCCCATTACAACTCTAAGTGCATTCAGCCTTCCTGTTTCCTTTTTTCCCATTCCATAGCCTATCCTGTCAATCAGCATGGCAGGCATGTTGCCAAAATCAGACGCAAGACATTTTATTAACCCCATGCCCGTAGGCGTAATCATTTCAGTATTCACATCTTCAGTTACTAAAGGTATATTAGTGCCGCTTAACATCTCCATTACAGCAGGCACCGGTACAGGAATAATACCATGGGCGCATGTGACAAAACCCCGGCCGTCATGGAGAGGTGACGAATAAACCCTGCCTATTCCAAGCAAATCAATACATATAGCAGTACCGACAATGTCAATAATAGAATCTACAGCACCTACTTCGTGAAAGTGAATCTCATTTATATCCTTATTGTGGACTTTGGCCTCCGCTTTCGCAATTTCCCTGAACACTTTTTTACTCAGTTCCTTAACCCTTGTCCTTAAGCTGCTGTTGTCTATCATTTCTTCAATAGTTTTTAGATTTCTATGGTCTATATGATCATGGTGGTAATGTTCATGTTGGTGCTCATGGTGATGTTCATGGGGATGCTCATGAGAATGTTCATCGAACTCTTCATGTTGGCTGCCATGGCAGCTGTCATGTTGGCCGCCATGTTTATCGTTATTATAATTATAATAGCCGTGGTCATGGCTTTCATTATGGTCATGGCTCTCTCCGTGATTATATTCGTCAACCAATACCTGTACATCCGTTCCATAAATTCCATTGTTACTTTTTTTCTGAATCACAATTTCATATCCGCTCAAATTGAGTTTTTTCAGCTCACTCTTAAAAAGTTCGCCGTCAATTCCCAAATCAAGTAAAGCACCTAAGGTCATATCTCCGCTTATTCCTGAAAAACAGTCAAAATACAATACTTTCATCTATCAATAAACCTCCAACTTTCTTTATTTAGAAAGTTAATAGTCATTTATGCTCAAGTTTCGCTTTCTAATAGGCTAATTATAATTTATTTATCATACTTGCCAGATACCCTGCTCCAAAGCCATTATCAATGTTTACAACGCCAACACCGCTGGCACAGCTGTTCAGCATGGCAAGCAGAGCCGAAAGGCCTCCAAAATTCGCACCATATCCAACACTCGTAGGAACTGCTATAACAGGCTTATCCACAATTCCTCCTACGACACTTGCCAGGGCTCCCTCCATACCTGCCACTACAATAAGAACATTTGCTCTTAATAACACATCTATATTTGCCAGCAGCCTATGTATCCCTGCAACTCCTACATCATAAAGCCTCTCCACTTTATTGCCCAGTATTTCAGCAGTTACAGCAGCTTCTTCGGCTACCGGCATGTCCGAAGTACCTCCTGTAACCACTGTAATAATCTTTTCAGTTATAAGTACTTCTCGCCTTTTAATCACAACTATCCTGGCGGTTTCGTAATAAGTCACATCATCCGTTATTTCTTTTATTCCCTCATAAACCTGGGAATCAGCCCTGGTTGCCATTATGTTGTTGTCTCTTTCCATAAGCCTTTGCACAATAGCTTTAATCTGCTCAACAGTTTTGCCCTGACAGTAGACAACCTCCGGATACCCGTTCCTTATATTTCTGTGGTGGTCAACCTTCGCAAAACCAAGGTCTTCAAAAGGCAATTTCTTTAATTCCTTTAATGCGCTGTCAATATCAATCTGCCCTGATTTGACATTCTCAAGCAACTGTCTCAAACTTTCAACATTCAAATTACCATCTCCAATCCAGTATTAGTAGTACTGCGGTTTATTATATTATTTAAGTTAACTTGTTGTGCCAGCATTTCAATAGCACGAGTTCTAAGCTCAAGAGCCAGTAAGCTCGTTACGGGGCAAATCGATTTGCTTGTGTAAAGGAAACTTCCTTTAACACGGTGAGTGCAGAGGAGATCCCAAAGCTCTCTACAATGCTATCTCATTATCTAGCGCAGTAATTTAAGTTAACAATTCGCGCAGCCTTCTCTCATCTTCCTCACTTATACTACCATTTTTCAGAGCAATCTCAAGAGCTGTTTTCCCTAATGTTCTGTATACATCAATGAATTCCGGGCACCTTTTTCCCATTGCATCAAGATGCTGTGCGATCACACCGGAATCACCCCTTGAGATAGGTCCTGTAAGAGCACCTTCCGGTCCTAAAAGTTCTATATTTTTTACCGTCTTTGCAGCCAAAGGAGCAAGAGCTCTTACTCCCGTGTTTGTATCAATGCCTGCGGCTCTTAGCAAACCATCCGCTATATATGACAGTGTAACCATATAATTGGAAAGTACACACGCGGCTGCGTGGTAAAGCGGCTTTGCCTCACTGTCTATTAAAAGCAGTTGGCCGTTGAAAGCCTTCACTATAATTTCAGCAGCCCTTTGAGCTTCAAAAGAGCCTTCAAATCCATAATATATATTATATAAACCTCTCCATCCTTCCAATCTGTCTGCAAAAGTCTGCATTGGATGCAAAGAACCTGTAAATCCGCCTTTTTCAGAAATTGCAGCCAATACTCCGGAAGTACATGCCCCGCTGCAGTGCAGAAACACCTTGCCCTTTATGAATTCAGTAGCAGTATGTTCACAGATAGATAAAGACATTTCTTCCAGGACATCATCAGGTACTGTAATAAAAACAGTATCTGCTTTTCTGACCACTTCTTCCAGGCTGTTATTAAAACTTAAACCTATTTTTTTACCGAGAATGTCTACAGGATTGTTACTCCTGCTGAAAATACCCTCAATAGAAAATTTTTCTCTTGCAAGACCAATTGCAAGAGCACTGCCGACTTTCCCGGCACCTATTATTCCGATTTTCAATCAGGATCACTATCCTTTCCAAGGATACTTTCATTCAAGCTACCCATTCTATATCCCGTAAGATCCAATGCAGTGTATTTATACCCAATTTCTTTAAACTTGGCACTAACCATGTCCATAAAAGACTCATCAAAGAATTTGCTCCTGTCTTCAGGTGCCACTTCTATTCTTGCCAAATCCTTGTGATGCCTAACCCTCAGCTGGCGAAATCCAAGGCCGAACAGATATTTCTCCGCCTTTTCAATCATCTTTAGTTTTTCTTCTGTTATTTCATCTCCGTACGGTATCCTTGACGCAAGACACGCAAAAGCAGGCTTGTCCCAGGTTGGAAGCCCCAGTTTCTTTGAAGCTTCTCTGACATCCTTTTTTGTAAAGCAGGCTTCTCTCAAGGGACTGTACACTCCCAGCTCCTTGAGGGCCAACATGCCCGGTCTGTAATCATCCAGGTCATCAACATTTGAACCGTCAGCGACATTACTGATGCCCTGGTCACTTGCTGCTTTCTGTATTCTTGTAAAAATCTCCTTCTTGCAGAAATAGCACCTGTTCTCAGGATTTTTCCCAAAAATTTCCATGCCGGTTATGTTTATATCTATAACTATATGCTCAATTCCCAGATTTTTTGTAAACTGAAGGGTTTCAATGTATTCCCATTCCGGGTTGACTGATGAACGGGCAGTTATAGCAATGGCATTTTCCCCAAGTACATCATGTGCAACCTTGAGAAGAAAGGTACTGTCCGTTCCCCCTGAGAATGCGATTGCAATACTTCCATATTCTCTTAATATCATCTTTAATCTTTCTAGTTTTCTGTCAATTTCCATATGCCAGACTCCTTATGCGATAAGTAAATATATTGCCGTTTATCAATAATTCAATGACCGTGCTTTGCCTAATATATCCAGTAATATTAAAATGATACTACAAAAACCCCATTAGCTAAAATAATCAAAAATCACTTTGTTCATTGATTTCTGTCAGTATCAACTGCATTGCATTTTTTTCACAAGTTAGGGTTACCAATGTAGAGTAATAATAATCTTCTCCTTCAAATGATTCCATCACTTCTAACATTACTTGACAGACAAACTCCTTTTGTGTATTTTTTATCACCTGTTTATCAAGAACATGATATGAATAATCACTACTTTCCACTACAATATAATATATATCAGAATTAGGGTCAGCCAGTTCTCTTTTTATTGGATTTACAAACTTATTAATTAATTGATCTGAAACGTATCTTGACATATATTTTCTGAATTCATCCACTTTCCCGTCCAGAATAAAAGAATCAACTCCATTTTGATAACCTGACGCTTCTACTGCATTAAGCCACTCATAGGCACCCCATTTCAGAAACTCTTCTGTCTTTCTAAAGTATATATCATATATGGCTATAGCTTGATTCAACAGCTCATTTTCCACAATACCGGCTACCATATCAGAATCATATTCAGGCCAAGCATTGATGTTTCCCTGTGCATCCATAATTCCTATCTTATGTGAAATGCTTGAGTACCTGTCATCTACCCAACTATAAGTGCTGATCAAATAAGGACCGTCTCCCAAACTTTCAGTAACATCACATAATGACATTACTGTAATTTCGTCAAAGCCATCTTTATTTTCATCTGATGCTTTCCATAAATTTTGTCCGTCAAACCAGGCAATGTTCAGCAGTTCATTATCTTTGTAATAATAAACTTCAAGAGCGAATCCTCTTGCACCATCAGCTATCGCCAGGCAATTTCCATATTTCGGATTTCTTATAGCTCTTATCTCAAAATACGGTCCATCTCTATCTTCAGAATATAATTTCTCTTCCTGTTCAATGTTAAAAACCGCCATCCTGTAAGAAAAAGAATTTGTAGAATTATTAAAGCCATACAGGACAAGCTCATCAGTCCCCTTATTATCTATATCAACAAGTATCTTTTCTATGGACGACTTGTCACTGCCGAGTTCCTCGGCAAACAGGCTGACAATTTTATCAACTTTATAATCCCTGTTTTCTTTTTTATTCTCTTTATTTTGGATATCATTTTTTTCTTCTGATATATGTTCTTCTTTTGAGTTATGTATTTCTTCTTTTGAGCTATGTTTTTCTTCCGGTCTCAAATCAGCATTCTCAGACAGGACACTGACATTATTTGATGAATCATTACTTCTTTCAAGCAGTAATAACACAGTAATACAAATGCATATAGCCAATATAGGTATAGAAACGGCAATTAATGGTTTCAAATTTTTAGACGCCTTCCCATTAGTTTTCCTTGGCTCAGCTACATTTGCAGCATTAATAGCATTATTGCCGCAAAAATTATGTGAGTCTATTTGTATATCATGCATTAAAGCATTTCCACACTTAACACAGTATTTATGATGGTCCTCCACCCTCGACCCGCAATTATTACAATACATGATGATTCTCCTTACTTTGTTAAAGAATAAGTAATGAATTATTCTTCTATAAACTAGAACTGTGTGTATAAGTAAATTCTATCCAGTACTTACGTAAAACGCAATATTTTATCTTATAAAATTCTTTATTTTTCAGCATTTTTTGAGAAATTCATTATAATCCATTTACAATTGTCGTTAATTGCTCAATATTGTTCAATAACATTAAAAAATGCAGCTAACATCTCCCTCAAAGATATACTGCAAGATATGCTTTAATCTATCCTCAATAGGGTTTAAGTCATATATTAAGCTAATATTTCACTTTCTTTACAATTCCCTTACATTAATTGTAGGCATAGCAACAATTTGATATATTATCATTGGAATATTGTATTTGGTTAACTTAGTTAATTTTTAATAATTAACTATATATTTGATTAATTAACTTTACTTTTGAATTGCAGAGATAAGGAATACACCTTTCAGCACAAAAGGTATTTCTTTATTATAGCAATATTTAGGTGTATTGTAGCAATTAAAGTTTGAATGGGAGCCATTATGAAAAAAACACTAACATTACTCGTTATAGCAGTTATGGTTTTTATTATACCATTTACTGCTTTCGGTGAAAGCACCGGGGAGGACCTCAAGACAGAAATTCGTCTTAGTCTGGGCAATGCAACACTTTGCCCTGGTGATGCATTTACATTTTACAGAGGCCAGGACGGTTCCATTGAACTTGCTCACAAAAGCGGATTGTTCTCTGCAGTTATATCATATGATCAGATGGACAGTGAAACTCTCGAACTATTGAGAAAATACTATGATGACTATTCTTCAGCCGAGAATTTTATGTTCAGCAGGTTTACGGAATTTGGAGTGAGCTTTTTCAATTCAATGGAAGAGCTTTTCCGCAGCAAGCTTCTTTACCCCGAAGAAGACCAGCTTGAAGAATCAAATATGAAAATTTTCGCTAAATATATTGAAAGTAATTTGAGCAAAAGCTCATATTCAGTTCTTTATAATACAATATTCTCTGATAAGACAACTTCAGTGGAAAATATTCATATTAACATCGGTATACCCATATCTTCAGAGAGGACGGTTTATACAATCAGTTTTACGTGTCAAAAAGGAGCTTTAAATAACTTTGTTATTGAGGAAATGATCTCACTCATTAACTCTTTGAAAATCCCGGGTGAATATAAGCAGATAAGAACTCTAAATGTTTTCAATGATGTTTATTCAATAAGCCTTGCAAATAAAGGCATTTACCCTGATCTTAACACTGAAGGCATTACATATGACACATTCGTAAATGAGAATGCCGGATACAGCATTAGGTATCCTTCCACGTTTATTAAGTATAGAATTAACAACATAACAAATGCAATGAATTATGTAAGTTTTAAAATTAACTATAACCATACAGTTTCTATATCAGCTGAAAAACTGCAGACGGCCTTTTCCATTGATGATATAGTTGACTCATTGAAGACTTCAAAAGAAGGCAACATGAAAATACATAAAGAAGGGACGCTATACATCAGTAATAAAGTATTCAGATATATAGGATATGAAATTAGTTCTTCTGAAGGCAGTACATATGTGCAGGATTATTTTATCATATACAATTCAATCCTCTATAATATTAAACTGGTTAGCCGCTTTATAGAACCACCCGATGCAATTGAAAAAGCACTAAATAATATTCTCAAATCTCTTCAATTCACGGATGGCAACATGGCGTATACTTCTGAGACTTATCATATTCCATCCATATTTACAAGCGAAGAGGATGGATTTACTCTGTTGTACCCGCATGACTGGAAGATTGCTAAGAACACATCGGCTGATTTGGACTATGATTCATTTATCCTCCAGCCTCCCGGAAATTCTTCAAATCTTGAAGTCATGCTGGTAGAAAGCGAATTAGCTGAGAGCGCCCTGTTATTTGATGGAGTTGAGCTGTGTGCAAATGAAAATCCTCTTATCATTAAATACCTATCTAATGGATATAATGCTCCGTATATAGATAAAACCTTTATTTCGCTCCATACAAGTTCATATAAGTATGGGGATGTTTTATACATAAAAAGACTTATCAACTATCTTGACGATGCAGGCAGAAACAGAATGTGTTACTCAACGGATATCATAAGGGGAAGGAATATTTATTCTCTGTTCATATCTTCACCGGACTATATTTATTCTGTAGATGACAGACCATTCGATAAAATAACAACAACAGCTGCCAACCTCATCAGCAACTCATTCCAGTTAGTGAATGTACCGGGATATAAAAAGCCTCAGAGCAATGAAACTGATAAAAAGAATGCAATCTTTACACGATGCATAATCTATCTCAGAGAAATTTTTGGAACTGATGTGAATGGGTATTTCCCGCATTATGATATAATTGAGCATATGAATACGGAAAAAAGTGAATACTACGTACCTGTATATATGGAGTTGTACAATACTTCCGGATACTTTATCCTGCTGGTAAACACTACCGATGATACTGTAACTATAGTTAATTTTACCCCGGCAGACAGTGTATAGAAAACATGGTAAATAAAATCAATTTTTAAAATTGATACTCTCATCCTCATTTCGGTATATATAAAGCAAAAGAAAGGAAATTGACAAAAGTCAATTTCCTTTCTTTTGCTTTTTTTATTATTATCTTAATAACTCTTATAATTACTCTTGTAGTTTAAACCTTTTATTCTTTATTTATTACTACTGGCAAGATATGCGTTTATAAAGCCGTCAATCTCACCATCCATTACAGATTCAACATTTCCTTCTTCATAATTGGTCCTGTGATCCTTAACCAATGTATAGGGGCAAAAGACATATGACCTTATCTGGCTTCCCCAGGCAATTTCCATTTGAACGCCCTTCAGATCCTCAATCTTTTCTTTCTTTTCCCGCTCCTTTAATTCAAGGAGTTTTGCTTTCAGCATCTTCATAGCCGTTTCCTTGTTCTGGAACTGTGAGCGTTCGGTTTGGCATGATACCACAATCCCAGTAGGTATATGGGTAATTCTTACCGCAGAATCAGTCTTGTTAATATGCTGACCACCTGCACCGCTCGACCGGTAAGTATCCACACGTAGGTCATCAGGGTTTATTTCAATCTTTATATCTTCATCCAGTTCAGGCATTACTTCTACAGAAGCAAATGAAGTATGCCTTCTTCCGGATGCATCAAAGGGAGATATTCTTACAAGCCTGTGCACTCCCTTTTCAGATTTCATGTAGCCATAAGCATTTTCACCTATGACATGTATGGTGACGCTTTTTATACCGGCTTCTTCTCCATCCAGAATATCGAGAATTTTCACTGTATAACCTTTCTTTTCAGCCCAGCGGGTGTACATTCTCAATAACATCTCAACCCAGTCCTGTGCTTCGGTTCCTCCCGCTCCGGCATGGAGTGTAAGCATTGCATTGTTTTTATCATATTCCCCGGTAAGAAGGGTTTCCAACCTCAGATCTTCATAGTTTTTCCTGAGCTTTTTTAAACCTTCTTCTACCTCAGGAATTATACCTGCCTCTTCCTCTTCAATTCCCAACTGATTAAGTGTGTTTAAGTCCTCCCAGTCACTCAGCAATCTTTGATATCTCTCTACTTTGGACTTTAATGATTTTATCCTCTGCAGCACCTTTTGAGAATTTTCGATATCATTCCAAAACCCAGGTTCTGCTGACCTCTGCTCAAGCTCTTCAATTTCATTTTTCAGCCTGGCAATGTCAAAGTGAAGCCCCCATTTCATCTAATTTTTCCTTGAATGCTTCTATTTCCAGTTTAAACTGTTCTAATTCAATCACTCTATCAACTCCCTTAATTCCTAGATTGTATATTAATTAATCTGTTGCGCCGGCAATTTGAAAGCACACCCAATCAAATAACATTCTACAGTTATTATTCTAAATATGCAAGCGGCTGTGCCTGTCGACAAACTTCTTTATTCTCTTCATAGCTTCAATAATGTTTTCCACTGAACTTGCATACGTTGCCCTGACAAAACCGGCACCACAATCTCCAAATGCTGTTCCGGGTACTACAAGCACTTTTTCCTCCATCAATAATTTCTCGCAGAACTCATCTGAACTCATTCCCGTAGATGTTATGCAGGGAAAGACATAAAAAGCGCCAAGGGGTTCAAAGCAATCCAGACCTGCCTTCCTGAAACCATCCACCATCAACCTTCTTCTTCTGTTGTATTCCCTGACCATCATGCCAACATCATCAGAGCTGTTCCTCAAAGCCTCAATTGCAGCATGTTGTGCATTTGTCGGAGCGCACATTATTGCATACTGATGAATTTTTTTCATACTATCTATCAGACAGGGATGTCCACATGCGTATCCAATTCTCCAGCCCGTCATGGCAAAAGCTTTTGAGAACCCATTGATAACAAGAGTCTTCTCCTTCATTTCAGGATAACTTGCAATAGACACGTGCTCCCCTTCATATGTAAGCTCAGCATAAATTTCATCTGAAATTACAACAATATCTTTATCCTTTAAGACTTCCACAATGCCTTCAATGTCTTTCTTTGTCATGATGGCACCGGTTGGGTTATTAGGAAAAGGTATTATTACAACCTTCGTCTTTTCTGTTATCGCATTCTCAAGTGCCTCCGGTGTAAGTCTGAACTGGTCCTCCGCTTTAAGCTCAATAACTACCGGAACTGCACCGGAAAGTAAAGCACAACCCTTATATGCCACAAAGCTCGGCTCAGGGATAATAACTTCATCCCCCGGAATTATGAGAGACCTTAAGGCTAAATCTATCGCCTCGCTTGCGCCTACGGTAACCAGTATCTCTTCCTTTGGGTTATATTTTAATCCGAATCTATTATCCATATATTTTGCTATTTCACTTCTCAATTCTATTAAACCGGCATTTGAACTGTAATGTGTCTGTCCTTTTTCCAGGGAATAAATACCTGCTTCCCGTATGTTCCACGGTGTAACAAAATCCGGCTCGCCTACGCTCAACGATATGGCATCTTTCATTTCATTCAGCAAATCGAAGTATTTACGTATTCCTGAGGGAGGTATACTTTTAACTGTCGGTGATATCATGTCATTTATATTCATAAGACTATAGCCTCCCTGTCATCCTTCTCTTTTTTCTCAAAGATTACACCATCATCCTTATATTTTTTCAGCACAAAATGAGTTGATGTGCTTAATACGGACTCAAGCGGTGCAAGCTTTTCAGCTACAAAGGAAGCAACCTGTTTTAAATTTTTTCCTTCTACTATGACTGTAAGGTCAAAACCTCCGGACATAAGGTAGCATGCCTTAACTTCAGGAAACCTGTGTATTCTTTCAGCAACTTTATCAAACCCTTCTCCCCTCTGCGGGGTTACTTTCACTTCTATCAGGGCTGTTACCATTTCTCTGTTTGTCTTTTCCCAGTTTATCAACGTATTGTATCCTACTATAACACCTTCATCTTCAAGTTTTTTTATAGCTTCTTTTACCTCTTCAACACTTTTGCCCAACATTACGGCAATATCTTCGCATTTTAGCCTGCTGTTATTTTCCAATATTTCCAGGATTTCTTCCATGTAAATCAACCTCCGATTTTCTGATTTTCTAAATATTAAAAAATCCCTCGTCCTGTAAGGGACGAAGGAATGTTTCGCGGTACCACCCTGATTGGCACATAGAATGTGCCCTCTCTGCCAGTACAAAATGGCTATGCCATCAGATACTGTTCCTCTGTAACGTGAGGCTACGTCATCCTCTAATTTGAAGCTGAAAACTAAACATATGTACATTATTCTCAGCTTCAGTTCTCAAGGAGAAACTCCAGGGCTGCCTTCCATACCTTCTTTCTCCGGACTTGCACCATACTCCGGCTCGCTTTGGAAAGTACAGTATGTACTCTTCCCCTTCATCGCTGGATTCTATATTAAAATAAAATTTGGCAATTTGGATTCAATTAAATAAAATTATATATTAAAAACAAGTTGATGGCAATAGCTAACGCAACTTATTCTTCAATTCCTTTATTTATTAAATTGCCCAGTTGCATCTCATATTTTTTGAGAACACCGGCTGCCTCAGACTTTAGTCCTCTCAATTCTTCCTTTATATCAATTAATTTTTCCTTTTCCCGCTCAATCAGTTCTTCTATGCTTTTCTTTTCCTGTAAAGCCTGGTTTCTCGCTTCCTCCAGTATACGTTCGGCCTTCTCCTGAGCCTGAATAAGTGCATCAGCTACCTTTGCCCTGTCAACGTTTATCTGTTCGGCCTTGCTTAAAAGTTCATTATATCTTTCCTTTATTTCTTCGTTCTGGCTTTTAATATTGTTTATCTCATTTTCCTTTTCTTTCAGCATATTGTCAAACTCTCTGAGTATTTTCTCAACATATGAATTTACATCAGACTTTCTGAAACCGAAAAGTGAAGTTCTAAAACGTTTTTCGCCAGGCATTCGGATCCCCCTTGCAAATCATATTCAAGTTTTTTTATATGAAAGTGAAGTTCGAGTATTAACAACATACGTATATATTCAATACTTGTTTAAAAAATCCTTTATTTTCTGAAATTATTCATAACAGAAACTGTTGGTAAGTATTCAAAATTGCGCAATATAAGGAAAAACCCCGGTAGTACCGGGGTAATTATTCTAAGAGAATACAGTTTATTCCATGAGAACACAACTTATTCTATGAAATCACATACTATTAGAAATTAAAGATTCTTCTCAATAAGCTCCGCAAACTCTTCCTTGGATCTTGCTCCAACCACTTTTTCAACTGTCTGGCCGTCTTTGAACAACATAATGGTAGGTATGCTCATTATCCTAAACTTCGCAGCAAGTTCTCCCTGTTCATCTACGTTAACTTTACCCACCTTAACTTTTCCATAAAAATCATTTGCCAGTTCATCTATAATTGGTGCAACGGCTCTGCATGGACCGCACCAAGATGCCCAGAAATCAACAAGTACAGGTATATCTGACTTTAGAACTTCATCTTCAAAATTATTCTTAGTTATAGTTAAGACTTTATCACCCGCCATTTTTATCCTCCTTATGTATTTTAAATTTTACTAATTCAATTATATTTTACCCCTTTAAGGAGATAAAAAACATTTAATTCATAATATTTAATCAATAAAATTTTTAAAATTCAATTTACCAGCAGTGATAACATTTAATAGGTGAAATTATGATGTCTCGCTACCCAAGACAAAAGCATATTAGCATACGTTCAATCAACGAAATTCAGAAATTTCTGTACAGTGTCAATAAGTTCCTTCAATCCCTGCTCCTTATCGTTTTTCATAATAGCATCTTCAATGCACGTCTTTGAGTGATGCTCAAGTATTATAGCGCCAACTCTGTTGATTGCAGCACGCACTGCTGCAACTTGAGTCAGTATATCAATACAATTCTTGTCCTCCTCCACCATCTTCTGTATACCCTTTACCTGGCCTTCAATCCTCTTTAATCTCACAATAACGTCATGCTTTGGATCGGCGTTGCCCATTTCATTATTATCATTATTATCTTTTCTTTCTCTATATTCATCTGCCATATCATTTACCTCCGGCACAATAATTCTGACGTATAACAAAGCTATACACTTCAAGCCATATTTCAGATAAATTGTATGTCTTTAAAAACAAGCTGTCAATTCTTTCAACATTTTATATAGGATAAGGCTGTAAATCATTATAAATTTTACGCGCTATAGACCTATATCGGTGTTTATAAGTGTAAGTATAAGCTTGCCTTGTTTTCTAGTAACAATATAATTATCCGTTATTTCAATTAGTTCTCCGGTATATTTATATTCTCTGTCTACTTCTAAGGCCAATACACGGCTTTCTTCGGGTATATTCATATATATTGCGCCGCCCCTTGAAATTATAAGCCTTTCAGGGTCAACAGTTTTATTTAGGAAGAGTTTTTCCCACGTACTGACATCCGCAGTATCTGCCTCGCCATAGTGAACATAAACGACCTTGCCATCTTCATTCAGCTGCGCTGCATATACCTTGTCCTCAGAGTCGATTCCCAACAGCGCCATTTTACCTGGAAATCCCAATACATACTCAGATTTATTACTTCCATCCCTTACTACAATCATATAATTTCCTTCCTGGTAAATGAGCTTATCACTGTAATTTGTTTCTCTTATAACAGCGCCAAGCTCTGTATTTACAATAAGCTCGCAGTCATCCATGATATTAAACCTGTATATCAGTGCTCTTTCATCACCTGTCTTTATCTTGACATACACAATATTTGTCAGAGGTGAAAGTTCTATCCCAACAGCCTTGCTGTACAAAGGCAGATCTGAAATATCAGGATAGTCCCGTTTATCTCCAGCCGTTACATCATAAGTTGATATTGTTACAGTACTATTTTTTTTAACATAGGAACATGACGCATAAATAAGCATATTCCTGTCAGGCAGCCATCTGAAGTAAGTCAGCTCACCTTCCTCTGCACCAATTGCCGCCATTTCCTTTTTATTAACGGCATCAGCAACTACAATTTTCCCTTCATTAAAATATGCAGCATACCGGCCGTCATAGGATACACATGGACTGACAGCACTGTCAGGAATTTGTATACTCCAGCCGTCACTTACCATATTGGTCTGCTCATAGATTGTAGCTTTTACCCTGCCTCTGAACGGCAGGTAGAAATAATTGAGAAACACCAGTACAAATGTCTGCAGGGTTATGGATATTATTATCCACTTATATATCATTTTTATCTTTTTCACTTATTCTTGCCCTCCTTTTGAAGGACCTACCAAAAATACTGAAGGTACCATCCTCTCTCCTAACTTGTCTGAAGGTTTATTGATAACCTGATTATTATAATACATTGTTGTAGATGACCCCCCATCCAAGTTGGAAGCATTCACAGCTCCATATTCCAGGAGTATATCCTGTACCTCCTTCAATGTTGCTCCAAATGAATTAATATTCCTTCCATCAATAACGAGTAAAAGCACTTCACCGTTTTTCCTCTGTCCAATAGCTGTGCGCGGGGCTATCCCCCATCCCCCGTCCCCTTTTGTAATAGTAGGTTTTCCGTTTACTATTAAAGGAGGACCAAAGCTGACGCCTTCCTTGACACCATATTTTTTTAACTGCGATATTGAGTGTTTTCCGACTATAAGCATACCCGTATCGGTAAAAGCAACCGTATCCTGTTTAATACTTTCGCTTTTCAGTTGGTTGTAAACAACTTCTCCATCATGTATTATAAAGCCCATAGGAGCCCCTCCGGTGCCAACCCATCCGTCATCCATAAAACCTCCGGCATTTATGGCTGCTATAGCCCCGTTTCTCCTTGCTATCTCACTGGTTGTCTCACCTGCTTTTGGCATTTTACTCGAATAGCCAACAGTAATCCTTGTAGGATCCGATACAATCATCAGTTTCCCTTGGAAATTTATACCATCAATATCGTAGATACTGATATTGTCGGAGTGATTCGCATCAAATTCAAGCATCTGAATCTTTTCACCACTTACAGTAGGGTCAACAGCATATGAATCACCAAGAATTCGTGCAATTGCTTCATCAGACAAAAAGGCCTTGGCAATAAACTGGTGCCTGAGTGTGTTCCAGGAAGCACCAACCACAGTACGTTTTACGGTTTCAAAAGGTCCGTAGAAAACTAAAATGGGCATAGTTATTGCAGTAAATACAATCTCAAAAATAAGAAAAATAAGCATTCTTTTCAATAGAGTGAACTTTGAATTAGCTTTTTTTCGTACATTTTTAACAACTTTTTTTCTTTTGTTTGCCACAAAAACCCCTCCATGTATTTATATAATAAACGATTTTTCCGAATAATTAAACATAAGATTACAAAAACTTCAACCAGTATATCAATGTTTGCTTCACAAACAGGCAGTTGCGCATGATGTGCAAGCTCTGCTTGCATTTTGGTGCCATGTAGAGGCTTCCGGGAATAAATCCCGCAAGGCCGTAGCGGAAGAAATAATGTTTGGTTTAAATTTAGCTTCTTGCGCCAGGTAAATGCGATAGTACTGTGGAAAGCTTTAGAGTTAGTTTTATCATCTCTTGAGCCCGGAACTCCTCCTATCGAATTGCCGGTACAATAAGTTAGTCTGATAATCCTATACTTAATTTTTATGAATCCTTGTTTTAATTAAACATTGCTTTTATATTAATATAAAAAGTGTTTATAATATAGTAGATAGCGATAATTTGTTCGGAGGTCTTTTATGTATATTATAGGAAGAATCAGAGTAACATCAATAATTCCCGATAAGCTGGCACGATTAAAGGATATCGCGTATAATCTTTGGTGGTCATGGAATGCGGATGCCATTGATTTGTTCAGAAAAATTGACCCACCCCTTTGGGACAGTCTTGAAGCCAATCCGGTTCGTTTCCTTCAGGAGGTAAGCCGGCTTAAACTTGAGGAAAAACTTAACGATGCTGATTATATGCAAGAATACCAGAATATGGTTCAGAAGTTTGACTCATACATGTCAGAAACAGATACATGGTTTAGCAGAAACCATCCTGACAAAAAAGACCATATGGTTGCCTATTTTTCAGCAGAATACGGTATAAACGAAGTTCTCCCTATATATTCCGGTGGACTTGGGATACTGTCTGGTGACCACTGCAAATCAGCAAGTGACCTCGGAGTTCCTCTCACTGCAATAGGGCTCTTTTATAAAAACGGCTATTTCAGCCAGCGTATAAACCGTGATGGATGGCAGGAAACAGCATACATGAGATTAAACCCTCATCATTTGCCAATTACACCTGTTATTGATCAAAACGGAAATCAGGTATATATAAGCGTTGAGTTCCCCGGAAGGATTGTCCATGCGAGAATATGGCAGGTAAAAGTCGGCCGCATACCAATTTATCTTATGGATACTGATTTTGAATTAAACAGTCCTGAAGACAGGGAACTAACTTCAACACTATATGGAGGAGACCAGGAAACCCGCATACAACAGGAAATTCTTCTTGGAATTGGCGGAATCAGGGTTTTGGATGCTTTAAACATTAAAGCCACAGTGTATCATATGAATGAGGGGCATTCAGCTTTTATGGGACTTGAGCTTATAAGAAAACTTATACAGGAAAAGGGACTGTCCTTCGCAGCCGCAAAAGAAGTTGTTTCAGCATGTGCAATTTTTACCACCCATACACCTGTCCCCGCCGGTAATGACGTGTTTCCCCCATACCTGATGGACAAATATTTCAGCAGCTTCTGGGGGGCTCTTGGCATAAGCCGCCATGAATTTTTGAATCTGGGCATGAAAGCAAACGACAGTCATAACTTCAATATGACGGTACTTGCTTTATCTCTTGCAGGCCGTAAAAACGGGGTCAGTGCTCTTCATGGCGCTGTTACACGCAGAATGTTTAATAACTTATGGCCCGGGGTTCCTGAAGATGAAGTTCCTATTTCACATATCACAAATGGAATTCATACACTGACCTGGCTCTCTCCGGATTTAAAAGCCCTCTTTGACAGCTATCTTCCGGAGAACTGGCAAGAAAGACTTTATAACAGAAACTTGTGGAATGCAATTGATAACATACCTGATGAGATATTATGGAAGACCCATTGTATGCTTAAGGAGAAAATGATCAGCATTATTCGAAACAGGATGAGGGATCAGAGAAAAGCTAACGGTGAGCCACCTGAAAGCGTACGTGAAACTGAAAAACTACTGGACCCAAATGCCCTTACAATTGGATTTGCCAGAAGGTTTGCGACATATAAAAGAGCTTCACTGATTTTCAGAAATATTGAAAGGATACGTAAGATTCTCAACAATCCAGATATGCCTGTTCAAATAATATTTGCAGGAAAAGCCCATCCGGCAGACAGGCCTGCCCATGAAGTTATTAAGCATATAAATGATATTTCAAGACAGGAAGGCTTCAACGGAAAGGTGGTACTTGTTGAAAATTATAATGTAGAACTTGCCCGTTCTCTGGTTCAGGGCGTCGATATATGGCTTAACAATCCAAGACGTCCCCTTGAGGCCAGCGGAACAAGCGGACAAAAAGTAGGCATAAACGGAATAATAAACTTCAGCATTCTTGACGGCTGGTGGTGTGAAGGCTATAACGGAAAAAACGGTTGGGCTATCGGAAGTAATGAGTTTTATGAAAATGAATACTATCAGGATAATGCGGATAGCGAATCTCTGTATGAAATCCTTGAACAGCAGATTATCCCTATGTTCTACAACAAAAGTGAAAACGGCCTGCCGATACAGTGGATAAAAACGATGAAAGAATCAATAAAATCAATATTGCCTGTTTACAGTACCCATAGGATGGTACAGGAGTATGTAAACGACATGTATATACCATCTATGGTCAGAGTGGATAAAATCATGGCAAGTAATTATGATCATGCAAGAAATCTTTCTGATTGGAAATCTTATATTGAAAGAACCTGGCCGCAGGTTCAGGTACTTGCAGACAGAGGAGGTAAGCAACCACAGCAACAGGACACAATATCCGGCAGTCCTGTGACCATTGCTGCATATATCAATTTAGGTGAAATAGATCCTTCAAATATAAAGGTTGAGCTGTATTATGGCAATTTAAATCCGGACGGAAATCTTGAAAACCCGGAAGTAATGGAAATGAAGCTCAGTGAAAAAACTGAAACCTCTATTTATAAATATTCTGCTGAGGTAACATTCTTTGAAAGCGGAGAGTACGGCTATACATTTAGGGTAATACCATATCATCCGGATTTAATCAATAAATTTGATACAGGACTGATAAAATGGGCTGTACAATAGGTTGACAGGATTCTGAATTTGTGGTAAGTTTAATTTGTTAAAAGGGAGTAGCTTAAAATAAGAGGCCAACAACCGGTGAATTTTACCTGGCTTCTTATTCCTGATCAGGATAGCAAGACTTTTAGCATATATCCGTATAACGGATTATGTGTTAAAAGTCTTTTTTTATATGTTTTTTACTATGGTAAAAAGATTTGTAGGGATGGTGGCTTATTATTAATATAATTTAATATTTTAAAAATGAATTATTTCAGAATATATAAAAATAATTTTAAGTATGTATAAAGGTGATTAGATAAAATCATAATTTAACAGAAATTACGGGTAAAACAACACCAGTAATGAGCTTATAACTGTATAAAAAATAAAATCAATAATAAAGAGGAGTTGAAGAGTTTGAACAAGTCCGGAATCAGTAAAATTATTGAAGAAACCCTTTTTCACACACTTACAGTTGAAGATTCTCTCAATAAACTTGAAACTAATATGAACGGTCTTGATGATGAAAAAGTAGCTCAAAGAAGAGAAATATTTGGAATTAATGAACTCCAGGAAGGTAAGAAAAGAACTATTCTGGGAATGTTTTTGGAGCAGTTCAAAAGTATTATGGTAATAATACTGATAATTGCCGCATCAATTTCAGGATTCCTGGGAGAATTGACGGATACTGTCATCATTCTTACAGTGGTACTGCTTAATGCCGTCCTTGGTGTTGTGCAGGAAAGCAAAGCTGAGAAAGCACTTGAAGCTCTGAAGAATATGTCCAAGCCTTTTTCTAAAGTAAAACGGAACGGCGAGATAAAAAGTATAAAATCGGCAGATATTGTCCCTGGTGATATTGTACTGATTGAAGCCGGAGACATTGTTCCGGCAGATATGAGATTAATTGAATGTGCAAGTCTTAAAATAGAGGAAGCGGCTCTTACCGGCGAGTCCGTTCCCGTTGAGAAGACAACTGAAGAAATTGCTGATTCTGATATTGTACTTGGTGACAGAAAGAATATGGCCTATCTTTCAAGCAGTGTCACTTACGGCAGAGGCTTAGGTGTTGTCACTGCAACAGGTATGAAAACCGAAGTAGGAAAGATTGCAGGGTATCTTACAAGCTATGAAAATGAAGAGACGCCTCTTCAAAAAAAGCTTGGGGAATTAGGAAAATACTTAAGTATAGGGGTTATTGCAATTGCTGTTATAATGTTTATCGTAGGTATACTTGAAGGCCGTGATTACCTTAACATGTTCCTCACATCGGTAAGCCTTGCAGTGGCAGCTATTCCTGAGGGTTTGACTGCTATTGTAACTATAGTTCTTGCAATAGGTGTTCAGAAGATGGCCAGAAGAAATGCTATCATAAGAAAACTGCCGGCTGTTGAGACTCTTGGAAGCACTGAAATCATCTGTTCGGATAAAACCGGAACTCTTACTCAGAATAAAATGACTGTTAAAGAAGTTTATTTTGACACAAAGATTTTTGCCGCAGATGAAGCTGAAATGGATTCGAATAGTGCAAGTACATTAATACAGGTCATGACCCTTTGTAATGATTCAAGGTATGAAAGGACAGATAAAGACAATTTCAAGGTTACAGGAGACCCGACGGAAACAGCACTGGTAGATTTTGCAGCAATAAAAGGCTTTCATAAAGATGAAAAAGAAAAGGATATGCCAAGAGTAAGAGAAATTCCATTTGATTCTGACAGAAAACTTATGACGACTATACATAAACTCAACAATGGCAAATACAGAATAATGACAAAAGGTGCTCCAGACATGCTTATTGAAAGGTGTAGTGAAATCATTTTTAATGAGAAAACTGAACCTCTTACAGATAAGATTCTTTCTATGATTGATGAAGCAAACAAAGCTATGGCTGATAAGGCACTGCGAGTGCTTGCTATGGCTTACAGAGACGTGGATAAAATACCTGAGGACATGACATCGGAAAATGTAGAAAAGAACCTCGTATTTGCAGGGCTGGCTGGGATGATAGACCCTCCAAGGGAAGAAGTAAAAGATGCAGTGCACATCTGCAAGGAAGCAGGCATAAGGCCCATAATGATTACCGGCGACCACAGGGATACGGCAGCCGCAATTGCCAGGGAACTTGGCATAGCAGAAGATGACAGTTCCGTAATAACAGGTAGAGAGCTGGATAAAATAAGTGATGAAGATTTCTTTGAAGAAGTTGAAAAATACTCTGTATATGCAAGGGTGTCTCCTGAGCACAAGGTAAGAATAATCAAGGCCTGGAAAAGTAAAAATAAGGTTGTTGCCATGACAGGGGACGGTGTAAATGACGCACCAGCACTCAAAACAGCTGATATTGGGGTTGGGATGGGAATAACAGGCACTGATGTTTCAAAAGGCGTTTCAGACATGGTACTTGCTGACGATAACTTTGCAACAATAGTATCTGCAGTTGAAGAAGGCAGAAAAATATTCAGCAATATACGTAAAGCCATACAGTTCCTGCTCTCTGCAAATATGGGCGAGGTTATCACACTCTTTATTGCAACCCTTCTCAATTGGCATATACTTTCCCCTATTCATATACTGTGGATAAACCTTGTCACTGATACCCTTCCTGCACTGGCACTGGGTGTAGAAAGAGCAGAAAGGGATATTATGAAGCGAAAGCCCAGAAAATCGTCGAGCAGTATATTTTCGGGCGGATTTGGTACAAATATAATTTACCAGGGTATACTTGAAGGTTTGTTAACTCTCGCAGCTTATTATATTGCAAGAACTTTATATAGCGCCGAAGTAGCTATTACTGTTGCATTCTCTACGCTGGGACTGATTCAGCTTACTCACGCATTTAATGTGAGATCGGACAGGAAGTCAATATTCCAGATTGGCCTGTTTTCTAATATATATCTTGTCGGTGCCATAGCCATATCAGTTGTTCTTCAGATAATAGTAATAGTTATACCAGGATTAAATGATATTTTCAGAGTAGCCCAGCTCAACACTTACCAATGGCTGCTTGTATTGGCGTTCTCGCTAGCTATTTTACCCATTGTAGAGCTGGTAAAACTGTTTCAGAGAAGCTCTAAAACTACTGAATAATGCAAATAAATGACAGGGGACGGTTCCATGTCATACATGACATGGAACCGTCCCCTGTCTTATCCCTGTCTTTTTTTATTTGACCATTGCCTTAACTAAGAGTGAAATAATCTTTGCTGCTTCAGCTCTTGTTGCAGTACCCTTGGGATCAAATATATTATTACCTTTACCTGAGATTATACCTGACATTTGCAGAGCTTTAACAGCCTCCTTTGCATAATCAGAAATCTCTTCTGCGTCAGCAAACTCTATTTCTTCAGTTGTTGATGCAAGTTGTAATCCCATAGCTTTAGCAAAGTTTACAGCCATGACTGCCATCTGCTCACGTGTAATATTGTCATTCGGTCCAAAATTACCGTTACCATAACCCTTGGCTATATTATTCGCAACAGCCCATGCTATAGCATTTGTATACCATTTATTACTTGGTACATCTGCAAATTTTATTTCATTATATTGATCGAGTTCAGCAGCAACTACACCAGAAAGCATTTTCACAAATTCCGCACGGGTGACAACCTGATCCGGAGCAAATGTTCCATCTCCTATTCCTGCTACTATTTCTCTGCCTGCCAGAAAATCGATATATTCCTTAGCCCAATGTTTTAAGGTATCTTTAAAGGTTTTAAGGTTATACTTAATGCCAAATGTACTAAGGTGGTCAGTCGATATTACTACCTTCTGCAGTTCTTCTTCATAGTAGGAAAGTGGCATCGTATGAATTATACCGTCTTCATCGATGAAGACACCTATGATAGCCTCTTCTTGTAAATTCAACTTGTTCTCATAGTCTATCAAAATTAATATTCTGTTATCTCCTAAACTCTCTATTTTACGATCGCCTACTGATAATTTAATATCATAACACTCTAAAAGCTCATCCGAAACCTGATTAGAAGGCTGAATTGTCAATGAAAGCTTTTCACCGGGCATAAGGCCAAATGCTTCATAGGCTCCTCCAGGTATAATTATACTTCCGTAGCGGCAATCCAGAGTTATATATCCTTTTGATTCCAGCTGCTGATCAAGTTCTTCTTTTGTTGCAGAAATTTCGTCTTTAGTACTTGCCTCTCCTTCCGAATCATCATCGACAGTTTGAATCGGAACTGGTGCTGGAATTGTTCCTGAGTTCGAGCCAGATTTCTTAGTATATTTCATTATCTCTACCTCACGAATACCTGATGCTGTTCCCGGTTGCTCAACAATTGACACACTGACTTTTCTTGTTGATATATCTTTATCATTGAAAAACCTTATCCGCTCGCTGACATCATCACCAGTAAAACTCTTCAATAACTTCCATTCTGCACCATCAAGATATTCGATAGATACTTTCTTCGGCAGTTTGAGCGTTGAATTGTTGGCCAGATAAATCTGTATTGTATTAATATTACGCATTTTTCCCATATCATATTCAATCCAGTGCTCATCACTTTCTGTACCGTCGGTACTCCATATATTATCCTGGGAAATGCTTCCATCCATTGTAAAGTAGATTTTATCAAAAGGTATTGTAAATGTTTGATAACGCCCAAGCTCAGTAGGACATCCAACACCGTAGCCGCTCTTTGTCTTGTTATGTGAATAGTCTATCACGGTATTATCCATATAAACCTTTAACCATCCTATACCCAGAGGCTCATGAACAGAATCTCCGGTAGACATATCATACATCTTACCGTAATACTCATCCACACCTATTGAATCAACAGGCCAGAGATAGTGACCATCAGTATATTCCGGAGCCGGTACCACCTGCGAAAGTGCTATTGCATAACGCTTGCCCAATTCTAAACCCTCATATGGGAAGTCTATAACTGTTTCTTCACCAGATTTTACATCTTCAACCGGAACTGTTATCGTCTTCAACGGACTTCCTTTAACAATCTGACCTTCGGTATTGTATAAACCTACAATCAGATCTGTAATCGGGGCACCGTTTTCCCCTATCTTTTTATTCAGAAATACACCAATTTTCTGAATATTAGGTGTAATAGCAACAGAAGAAGCCGCATCCCTTTCCTTATTACTATCAGAGAATTTATTTCCAATATAATTTAGTGTGTTGTAGACCTTAAAACCGTATATGCTAAAGCACTTGCCTGTTGGAACAGTTGGTACAATCCTTACCTTTTTAGTTTCAACCAGGTCAAAGGTGACAGTATTAAGGTTGCTTGTTGGAGTGGCCGGTGAGAATACAGGATTCGAAACCGGTTTCCATTCGCCGTTTTCCCAATATTCAACGCGAATAGATGTTGGTTTGGCAACATTTTCAAAACCAGATTCTGTGGGGTTATAGTAGAAGAAAGCCTCTATTTTGTTAATGAATCTTTCTTCAGTAAATTCCACACCATAGAAAGCACCTTCTCCATTTGCAGTAAATTTAGGCAATGCTACAGGTGATTGCAGTGTATCATTAATCAGAGGAGCATTTGTATTACTGTCTCCCGTCGCACCATAATAAATTGGAGTCTGCCCCGATCCCGACAAATTCGGGCTAAATCTCTCATCATCTTCTGCTGAATTTGCCTTTAACAATTTTAGTGCATCAATTGCAATAGAAGAATAACCATTACTATTAGGTCCTGCCACAAACTCAATATAATTTACTTCATCTAATGTCACATCTCCGACTACATTCCTTCTGAAATATTCACTGTCTCCGTTCAGATTGATATACATATAATGGTACGAATATCGGATCTCAGTGATGTACATGGCAAATGGGTCATAATTCATATACGATCTGGTAGGAACAAATTCAATGTAGTTTCTGTCATCTTTTTTTAGTCTTACTATCGGAAGCCTGTTATTACCGTTACGGCCATATTCAACAATAGTATCAATAAAGAATGACATGCCGTCATAATCTGCAAAATTAATGTCTAGTTTTTTACTTGCAGGATAAATTATTTGATAATTCATACCGCTGGTTGCTTCTACTTTTATAGCTTTTTCACCTTCCACCAGCTTGCCGCTAAAGTTGAAGATATCTGCAGAACCACCCTGTGGCATAATCAAATTCCATTCATCGGCACTCTCTTCAGTACCTATTTCATTTCCCTTATCATAGACAGTCACAACGAAGCCGATTAAATCTCCCAGCTCTCCGTTTTTAACCGTCATACCACCGCGATAAATACCAGGCTGCCTGTAAATATGAGTTACTTTTTCTCCTGTTTCGATAGTGCCATCACCTAATTCCCACCGGAATTCAAGAGGCAGGCCCTGTGGGTCTTCACTTGCAGATGCGTCAAAGGTTATTTCCTCTCCAACCTCAACAGAAATATACCGGATATCCATAAAACCGTACTCGGCATTTTTTATTTCATCAGGAATTAAATCGTAATACATATCTTTGTGTGTGCTCATTATTGCAGGTGTTACGTTCAATCTTGCCTTAGGCGGTTTCTTTTCGCTTAAAGCGGTATTGTCTCCTGTTATTATAATATCATGGGAATTGATGTCCTGCTTAACCTGAACATCACCGTTGTTTTCAATTTTATTTGAGATAATATCAACCCATGAAGCAGTTCTTGTATAAATGCCATATGCCTTATAGCCTCTCGGGTCATTCAGGTTATCCGTAATTGTATTGTTTTGCACAAGCCAATGATAAGCAGGAACAGAACTTGACTCATTTTTTATTGCAACACCAGGACCATAGTTATACTTAATTATATTGCCCATCATCATAAAATTCGTACTTGTATTGCTAACAACAGATACACCTGCATTTCCAAATGCCTCAGGAGCATTTTGCATACCTCTGCCTGATGATCCACCATTATACATTACTTCATTGTCTATAAGATACGTGAAGTCCGATCCTCCAAGCCAGAAACCATAGCTTGAGTAGTTTGCTTTGTTTCTTACGTATACATTACCTGGAGACCAGCTCTCAACTGCATTATTATTTGCCCATGAAGCATCATTTTCAAAGAAATAGTTGCCAATAGGAGATGCACCATGCAATGGCCGGATAAATATTCCATCACCGCCATGAGTAAAGTCATTGCGTGCTATATAGTTATAATGCGAAGTAAACTCTATCAGTGAACTTGTTGAATCTCTTGCATGTACCTCACCGGGATCCATACGAAGTCCCCAGCTGAATATATTGTCATATATTCTGTTAAAAGACGCACCCCATAGCTTCATTGCTACATTTCCACATACACTAAAATCATTGCAATATACGTTGTTACTGTTTGATTTTTCCAGATTGAGTCCGTTCCATACGTTGTTACCGTTACAATACCGAATTGTGCTGTTGTTCATATTTATAAGCCTGGTTGCTCCGTATGGGTATCCGTCACCCCAGCCGTAGCTTGGATCATTATAGTTATCAGAAAAATCACAGTACTCAATCAATAAGTTTTCTCCACCATTTACACATATTCCTATATTAAAGCCATGCACATTAATGTTTTTTATTGTTACATTTTTTCTTCCTTCCAGGTATATGCCGGTACCACCGAATCCACCATTATGCCTGATCACGGCACCGTTACCATCTACAACAATGTTGTCTGCACCAATGATAATTCCTTCATTGCCTGTAAAGACATACTCTCCAGGTTTAAATTTTACATTTTCAGTAATTATCATGCCTGGTACCGGTTCTATAAGGTTTTCATCATCTGAATAAACGTTTATGCTCACATACTTGACAAGTGAACCATAACTAACCTTCATGGTTGTACTGCCAGGTAAAATGCCATTAATCACACCATTCTCAATAACAGCAATCTCACTGTTTTCTATTTCAAATTTTATATCTTTTTTAAGTTCAGGACGAATATTTTTCATATCGTCCACAACTTCATAATCGAGAGTTTCACTCTCTCCGGCCTTAATTGATATATTCGCATCTCCACGAATCCTATGTGGTACCGGGTCGTATGTCTCAATATAAAGCCTTGATGTAATGTTTCCTATCGTAATTCTGACTACTGCCTTACCACCTTTTATAGCGGTAATTGAGCCTGTTGCCGGGTCAACTGAAGCAACATCGGATTTATCTATATCACATACCATTAAGTAATTATACATTTCATTTCCATTTTGATCGTATACTTTTATCTGAGGCTGTAATGTTTCTCCGATCGGAATATAAATAAACTCACTTGGTGAAGGTGTTATTTCTACCCTTGAAGGTCTTTGATTAGTATCTATTTTATCCGATAAAGTAACCTTCAGCCATCCTGTACCGAGGAAGCTTTCATCTGCCCAGCCACTGGGGCTCTTTTTCCCGAAATGCTCACCAGCTGCTGTTGCTACATTGCCTGTAGGCCAGCGGTAATGTTCGCCTACCACGTCACTAACCGGAAGAGTCTTCTGTGTAAGTGCAACTGCATAGCGTTTTCCCTTTTCAATATCAGGACAGTTTATATTAAAGGTAAACTCTCCACCGACTGCGTGATCACTACCATTTTGGGGAACAGTAAATGTAAGATGCCCTCTTGGAATTGTAACAGATTTAATAGGAGAGCCTGTAGGAATAACAGTATCACCAGACTGTTCCGTTTTATAAATTTCTATTATCAGATCAGATATAGGTTCTATTTGATCCCTTGCCTCATAACGCTTATTTAGCCATACAGTAATACTTTCCAGAGTACCTGTTTTTGTTGCTGTAAATGTCTGATAACGGTAGATTTCAGACGGAGTACCAACACCAAACCCATTCCCCGGATTTTCAAAGCTGAAATCGATTATGTCATTTGCAGGTTCTGTAGGGTCTGTGGGATCCGAACCATTACCTTCAATATTAACCTTCAACCAGCCTGTACCAAGGAAGCTTTCATCTGCCCAGCCACCAGGACCCTTTTTCCCAAAATGCTCATCTTTGGCTGCCGCTACATTACCTGTAGGCCAGAGATAGTTGCCACCCTCACTGTCCCACGGAACTGTTTTTTCCTGGGTGACTGCTACTGCATAACGTTTGCCCTTGACGATGCCTTCCAGATTAATTTCTACTATTAATTCTTCCACCATATTCAATGTAGCTTTTTCCGTATCTTCTGAAGGCATATTATATTTTAAGTTTTCTTTAGGAACTTTAACCTGCTTCAAATATTCTCCCACAGGCAAAACTGCCCCATCTGTTTCTTCAGTCTCATATATCTCAACTATAAGGTCTGAAACGTGAGGACCAGCCTTAACATATTTTTGATTGATGAACAATGAAACGTCCTTCAATGTACCTGATATCGGCGCTGTAAATGTCTGGTACCGGTATATCTCCCCAAAAGTACCGTCGGAGCCTATGCCAAAACCGCCTTTTGGATTTTCAAAGCTGAAATCAATTTTTTCGTTTATTGGCTTAGTAGAACTTTCATCAATATTAACCTTCAACCAGCCTGTACCAAGGAAGCTTTCATCAGCCCAGCCACCAGGACCCTTTTTCCCAAAATGCTCATCCTTGGCTGCCGCTACATTACCTGTAGGCCAGAGGTAATTGCCGCTTTCACTGTCCCACGGAACTGTTTCCTTTTGGGTGACTGCCACTGCATAACGTTTGCCTTTGACGATACCATCCAGATTAATTTCTACTATTAATTCTTCCACCATATTTAATGTAGCTTTTTCCGTGTCTTCTGAAGGCATATTATATTTTAAGTTTTCTTTAGGAATTGTAACCTGCTTCAAATATTCTCCCACGGGTAAAACTGCTCCATCTGTTTCTTCAGTCTCATATATCTCAACTATAAGGTCTGAAACGTGAGGACCAGCCTTACTATATTTTTGGTTGATGAACAATGAAACGTCCTTCAATGTACCTGATATCGGCGCTGTAAATGTCTGGTACCGGTATATCTCCCCATAGGTACCGTCCGAGCCTATGCCAAAACCGCCTCTCGGATTTTCAAAAGAGAAATCTACCGCAAAGCCCGTTGCATTGTTTTGTGCGTATACTTCACTATCCTCTGCATATACTGGCAATTGGGTTATAGTACTGAATATAAATACAATAGCAACCAGAAGTGCCAGCCATGATTTAGCATTTTTACTTGACAGTGTTTTCATAATATTTCTCCTTTCTGCACTATTTATAAAATATTCGCCTGCTGCTAACCGCTCAACCTTTTACGGCGCCTGCTGTCAGACCTGAAACAACCTGTTCCTGCAAAATGATATAAACTATGATACTTGGTATGGTTACAAGTACCGTTGCAGCAAACATTGCACCATAATCACTGGCGAATTGGCTCTTGAAATAATAAAGAGCAAGTGGAATTGTCCTGTTTTTGTTTCCTGTAGTAAGGGTTAGAGCAAATTGGAATTCATTCCAGCAAAGCAAGAATTCCAAAACCGCTGCTGTACCAAATGCCGGCTTTGCTAACGGCACAATTATTTTAATAAACGTGGTAAAAAATCCTGCACCGTCAATATATGCAGACTCTTCCAACTCTCTCGGCAGTGTACTAAAATAACTGGTTATTATATAAACAGTCGTTGGCAGCCCAAATGCCACATATACAATAATTAGTGTCAGCAGGCTGTCATACATGCCTGTCTGCTTAATAGTCATATATAACGGTTGAAGTAATGATGCACCAGGAATCAGAAGACCTATCGAGAACATAACCCTAAAGATGTTTTTTGCTTTAAAAGTAGTTCTAGCCAATACATATGCCGCCATACTAAAAAGGCTTACGTTAAGTATTGTAGCAGATACTGCCACTATTATGCTGTTCAGATAAAACTTTGTAAGGGGAGCAAGCTTGAATGCGGTAGCATAATTGCTTAATTTCAGAACTTTTGGCATTCCGAAACTACCGCTCATTATTTCTACATTTGTCTTAAGCGAAGAGATTACTACCCATAAAAATGGACCCAATGAAATAACAATTATGAAAGTAATAAAAAGAAAAATAAGAAATTTATTTATATACTTCAACATCGTATTTGCCTCCTACTATATGTCAGACTCATCCATTCTATAGATCCAATTTATGGATTTTACTACTATAAGCCCTATAATAATCATATAAACTCCCGCTGTATTGGCTTTTCCAAAATTATTTTGTCTTAGTGCTGTCTCATAAACATACATTGGAAGGTTTAGTGTAGTGTTGCCTGGGCCTCCTGATGTAGTAATCATAATGACATCAAGCTTTTGCAGCATGCTGGTTGCCGCTAACAAGGTAGATGTCCCTATAATGCGATGCACCATAGGTAATACTATTCTTATGTTTGTTTGAACCTCACCCGCACCATCAATATATGCGGCTTCCAGAATTGAAGGCGGTATGCTGGACATTTCAGCTAAAACAAGTATAGTTATGTTAGCAGCAAAAGGCAGCCAGATAATGGTAACTGCAAGGAATGCCGTACTGTCTGACAAAAACCAGTTATGTCCAAAATCTTTTATACCCATTATCCTTATTAAAGAATTTACAGCACCAAATGTAGGATTAAAAATCATTAAAAACATCATTCCCAATGCCGCACTGGATATAATATTTGGAATCATATATACCGTTCTGGTAAATTTCCAATAGAACTTTTTTCTGGCTAAGATCAAAGCACATAGGACACCTAAGGCTACATGTATTGTTGACTGTAGTAATATCCATATACCTGTGTTTATTCCAGCTTTTATAAAGTCACTGTCATTAGTGAGCAAATCAATATAATTATTAATTCCTATAAATTTTGGTGCCGTCCCTATCGTCCATTCCGTAAAGGAGGTTGTAAACAGCACAATAATAGGTATGGCATACACATATAAAAAGAATAGTGTAGCCGGCGTTAAAAAGAGTATTATCCATTTCAAATTTTTTGTCATGTAAACCTCCTATCAAATCCGAAGCAAGACGAAGCAAGTCATTATTTAGTTTCCCGCGAACAGCAGGAATAAAGAAAATAGCTTATTAAGCTTTCTTATTAAGTGATACATAGGGGAGGGGTCAATCTTGTAAAAATCAACCCCTGTTATTACATCAGAATTCAATACTCTTCGGACTAAATTATTTATTTTTTTCTGCGGCCTCATCCAGCTTTTTAGCCATTTCAGCAGGAGTCAGCTTTCCTGATGCAAGCTCCGGATATAATTTAGAGAAAGCATCATCTACACTTGTATAGCAGGTAGCACCTATAGTCCTGTATCTGTACTTAGTCCCGTCAGCCAGACTCAAAAGTTCAACGACAAGCGGATTTTTTTGCTTGTATTCTTCAGAAAACTCAATATTTGCAGTAAGGGGTAAAACACCTGCCAGTTCCAGATGGATCTTCTGTCCGTTTGCATCAGTTTTAAACTTAATAAACTCAAATGCAGCGTCCTGCTTTTCTTTTGTTTTTGCACAGATTGAATAACCTCTTTCGTACTGTGAAACAGCTCCTGATTCCGGGAATAACGCAACGCCAACTTTATCTGCAAAACCTTCTGCAGCTTTTTCAGGATCAGAAAAGTCAGGTGTCATCCACGGACCATTGGCTATTATTGCTGTCTTTCCGGTAAGAAAATGATTTGCAGTATTTGCATATATGGATCCAAGCGCATCATCCGTTGTATATTCCTGTAACATTTTTTGAACCATTGCAAGTGCCTCTATTACATATGGTTTCTGGTAGCTCTCAGGATACATTGTATTCATGAACTCGTTACCCTCTTCGCCGCTTGTCCCGATAATGGAGGCAAGAATTAAATTTGTTGTCCAGCAGTTTTCGCCAGTCATAAGAGAAAGAGGTATATATCCTGCTTGCTTAATTTTTTCACAATTATCCATAAATTCATCCCAAGTTTTTGCAGGTTGAACGTTGGCTTTTTCAAAAATTTCTTTGTTGTAAAAGTAGCCTATCAGCTGTCTGTTATTAGAAATAGAGTATAATTTACCGTCAATTGTGTTTGCCTCTATTGCGGCTTCTCCAATTTCTGCCTTATACTGTGGGTCTGCATCAACATAAGGGGTTAGATCAATAGCCTGTCCGTTTTTAATAGCAGCTTCCAAAACGCCGAAGTTACCTTCCACGATGTCGGGGAGCTCACTTGAAGCAGCAAGGACTTTCATTTTGTCATAATATGCCTGGTCGCTTGGCAATTCTTCTACTACAACTTTTATTCTGTCGCCAAATTTCTCTTCGAACTGCTTTAAATATTCTGCTTCTGCAGCAGCAGCGTTGTGAGAGCCTACACGGAATGTAGGGTATGTAATCTCAACTACTTTTGATTGTTCCTGAGTGGAAGCATTCTTATCCTGTGTTGTTGAAGGTTGGGAGCTATCCTGCTCATTGCCACCTCCTTTCTCCTGACCGCAGCCTACTGTGGCAACTAACAGTAAGACTGCTAAGAAAACTGCTGTTGCTTTTTTTAAAAATTTGGTTTTCATAAAATTTACCTCCTCTTTATTTTCGTAGTGTAAACTAAATTACACCTTTTATATTTTGAAATATGCTATTTATCGAGGGCTTCAAGGTTTTTTGAATAAAAAACAATGACACCCCCTTTTTTTCTGGT
>Ga0134099_1000806_pt1 | contig 33613 bp, 37 predicted proteins | sample 10_taG_2_FD_105482 | JGI IMG/M metagenome (GOLD analysis project Ga0134099, IMG submission 105482) | Switchgrass degrading microbial communities from high solid loading bioreactors in New Hampshire, USA - 10_41_5_180_A2 metaG | ecosystem: Engineered > Bioreactor > Semi-continuous > Anaerobic >...
CGATAGGCCTCCGCGTTTCAGATTGACTTGCCGGTCGCTCTGAACTTCGCCGAGTCCTACCGGATGCCTCCTTATTTCCAGCGCTGGCGGTAGTGCTCCACCACAATTACGGTAGCATCTTTTCAGCCCAACTTGATGAACTGCTCGACCACTTCATCCACCGCGGCGGTAGGGTCCTCTCCCCGCTTCAGGGCCTCGATCACCTGGAGGCCCATGTTGCACGCGGCAGCTTTCATGCCCACGCGGTTGATGGCCGCCTTCATCGCACCCAACTGGATGAGGATCTGCTCGCAGTCCTGACCCTCTTCCAACATCCGCTGCACGCCCCGGGCCTGGCCCTCGATCCGCTTCAGACGGCGCATCAGGTCCTGGTACAACGCCGGGTTGGTCTCCTTGATGTTCACGTGCAACCACCCCCTGACCCCAGATTACTGTACCCCGTACCCTGTGTCAAAGGGACAGCCCGCGATCGGCGCCCTGCCGGTCCGCATCATGGTCAAGGGCCCGCCGCACCTGGTGCGACGGGCCCTGCGCGTCTTCTGCTCTACCGCGCCGCCTCGCAGATGGCGGCGAACGAAGCGGGATCGAGGCTGGCGCCGCCGACCAGGGCGCCGTCGATGTCCGGCTGGGTCATGTAGCTGCCGATATTGGCAGGCTTCACCGAGCCGCCGTACTGGATGCGCACCTTGGCCGCGGCCTCGGCCCCGTAGACCTCCGCCACCACTGCGCGCACGGCGGCGATGGTCCGCTGCGCCTCGGCCGGGTCACAGTTCCTGCCCGTGCCGATGGCCCACACGGGCTCGTAGGCGATGATCATCTCGGCCACCTGCTCGGCCGTCAGCCCCTCCAGGCCGGCCAGCAGCTGCCGGCGGTTGACCGCGTCGGTCTGCCCGGCCTCCCGCTCCGCGAGCGTCTCGCCGACGCAGAGGATCGGCGTGAGGCCGTAGCGCACCGCCGCCCGCACCTTGGCGCCCACCCGCTCGTCGGTCTCGCCGAAGATATGGCGCCGCTCCGAGTGGCCGAGAATCACGTACCGGCAGCCGATCTCGGTCAGCATCTCGCCCGCGATCTCGCCGGTGTAGGCGCCCGGATCGTGCTCACACATGTTCTGCGCACCGAGGCCGACGTTCGACCCTTTCAGCCCCTCGGCCACCGCCGCGAGGGCGGTGAACGGCGGGCAGATGATCAGTTCCACGCCGCTGAGGCCGGCGACCCGGGGCAGGAAGTCGGCGACGAACTGCCGGGCGGCCGCCTGCGTCTTGTTCATCTTCCAGTTCGCAGCAATTACCGGTACCCGCATGGCATGGCTCCTCCTTTGCACACATCCGCCCCGGCTACCGGCCCCAGTCGGCGATCAGCCAGGGCTTGCCCGGCCGCTCCCGCACCAGCAGGAAGTAGGACCACTGCGGCCCTTCCGCCAGAGTCGGGTCGCGGCGCTCCTCGGTCGGGACCAGCTCCAGTTCGTACTCGACCCGCAGCATCTGCTGCTCACCGTACCCCGGTATCCGCGGCGCCGGCGCGTCCGGTGCGGGCGACACGCGGGTCACGCGCGCCGCCCTCACCGACAGCCGCCGCTTGTCCAGGGTGGCGGGCCCGTTGTACAGGCGGGCCCGCTCCGGGGTCAGCGTGGCCAGAATCCACTCGAGGTCGTGCGCCACCAGGGCGCGGAAGTGCTCCTGCACCACCTCTTCAGGTTCGGCCCGGTCCCGCCGGAGCATCCACCTGGCCGCTGGCGAATCCGCCCTCCGGCGACCGAGAAGCCGGTCGAGAAGGCCCATTTACTCCTTGGTCTCCAGGCAGGCGACGCCGGGAAGCTCACGGCCCTCCAGGAACTCGAGGGAGGCGCCGCCGCCCGTCGAAACGTGCGTCATCCGATCTGCGAGGCCGGCGGCCTCCACAGCGGCCACGGAATCGCCGCCGCCCACGATCGTCACGCCTTCGGTGTCGGCCATCGCCTGCGCCACGGCGAAGGTGCCGCGGGCGAAGGGCTCCATCTCGAACACGCCCATCGGCCCGTTCCATACGATGGTCCTGGCAGTACGGATCGTCTCGCCGAAAATCCGGGCGCTCTCCGGGCCGATGTCCAGCGCCATCCAGCCCTCCGGCACCGCGTCGGCCGGAACGACCTTGTGCTCGGCATCCGCCTTGAACTCGGCGGCCACGACCAGGTCAACCGGCAGCAGGATCTTGTCGCCGCCCTTGGCCAGCAGCTCCCGGGCGGTCTCCACCCGGTCCTCCTCCACCAACGACTTGCCGGTGGCCAGGCCCTTGGCCCGCAGGAAGGTGTTGGCCATGCCGCCGCCGATGATGAGCCGGTCCACCTTCGTGAGGAGGTTCTCGATGACCATGATCTTGTCCGAAACCTTGGCGCCGCCGATGATGGCCACGAACGGCCGGTCAGGGGCAGACAGGGCCTTGCCCATGGTGTCGACTTCCTTCTGCATCAGGAAGCCGGCCACCCGGACCTGCATGTGGTCGGCCACCCCGCGGGTGGAGGCGTGGGCCCGGTGAGCGGTGCCGAAGGCGTCGTTGACGTAGATCTCGCCCAGGCGCGCCAGCTTGGCCGCGAAGTCCGGATCGTTCTTCTCCTCCTCGGCGTAGAAGCGGAGGTTCTCCAGCAGTACCACGGAGCCGGGCGTCTGCCGGGCCACCAGTTGCTCCACTTCCTCGCCGATGCAGTCGGAGGCAAAGACCACCTCCTTGCCCAGCAGCTGGCTCAGCCGCTCAGCACAGGGGGCCAGCGAGTAGGCCTCGTTCCGCTTGCCCTTGGGGCGCCCCAGGTGTGAGGCGAGCACCACGATGGCCCCTTCGTCCGCCAGGTACCGGATCGTCGGCAGCGCTGCCCGGATGCGGGTGTCATCGGTGATGCGGCCATTCTCCAGGGGCACGTTGAAATCGACCCGCACGAACACACGCTTTCCCTTGACGTCGATGTCGCGCACAGTCTTCAGCGGCATGTGTCTCGTCCACCTTTCTCATCGGGCGCCCCGCCTGCGGACGGCGCCGGGATACTTTGTTAAATGCCTCTACAAAAGGTTTACCACGCGCAAGGAAAAATCCCTGCTCCGCTGCGTAGTATTCGTCCCCATCTGCGACGGGATGTGGCGGCAACAATACCCAATCGGTATCGATACACCCGAATAGATTCTTTTTATGGTATGGTTACAGTAGCTCTATCGCGACGAGTAAGCCGGGGGCATGTGAAGCCATGGACGTACAAGGCCTGGAGGCCTTCTGGTGGATTGCCAAGACGGGTAGTTTCAACCGGGCGGCGGAGCGCCTGTTCCTCACCCAGCCTTCCGTAACCGCCCGCATACAGGCCCTGGAAAAGGAACTGGGACAGAAGCTGTTTGAGCGCCGGCCGAGAGGGGTCCGCCTCACCGACGCTGGGCGCGCCCTGCTGCCCCACGCCGAGCGCGTGCTCCAGGACATCAAGCGGGCCCGGCAGGCCATGCTTGACCTGCAGACCGCCTCCGGCGGCACCCTGTCGGTGGGGTCGGCGCTCACCACCTCGGCCTACCTCCTGCCGGAGATTCTCACGCGGTTCAAGGCCAGGCACCCGAAGGTGGAGGTGCTGGTGCACACCGGCCGCTCCCACCAGGTGCAGCAGCTGGTGCTGGACGACACCGTGCAGGTCGGCCTGGTCCACGCACCCCTCCCCGCCCACGCCGACATCGTCGCCTACCCCCTGTCGGAGGAGCAGATCCTGCTGGTCGTTCCCCCCGACCACCCGGTGGCCAGCCGCGACGAGGTCTCCCTCGAGGAGCTGACGCAGGAGTCGTTCATCACCACCGACCGGGCCTCGGGATACTGGGCCCTGGTCGAGCAGTGGTGGACGAGCCAGGGCTTCGTCCCTCATATTACAATGGAACTGGACTCCATTGAAGCGGCCAAGCGGATGGTGCTCTGCGGCCTCGGGCTCACCCTCTTGCCCCAGTCCACCGTGCAGAACGAGATCGCCCTGAAGCAGGTCGTGGCCGTGCCGCTGAAGAACAGCGCCAACCTGCGGCGCCAGAACATCCTCATCTACCGGCGGGGCAAGATCTGGAGCGGCACCGCCCGGGCCTTCCTGCGGGTGGTGGAGGAGCAGTTCGACATCACCCTGGACCTCGACGACGAGCCGGGATGAGGGCGTGATTTCAGAAAAAAGGCTGCGCTTCCACAAGGGAGCGCAGCCTTTGTCTTGCTAGCCGTAGCGCCGCCGCTGCCCGGCATTGGGCAGCCCCATCTCGTCGCGGTACTTGGCCACGGTGCGGCGGGAGATGCGAACGCCCCGGGCGGCGAGGGCGTCGGTGAGCGCCTGATCCGAGAGCGGCGCCGCCGGGTCCTCCTGCCGGATCAGCTCGGCGATGAGCCGCTTCACCGCGTCGGCGGCCAGGCCCTCGCCCCTCTCGGTCGTCACGCCGCTGGAGAAGAAGTACTTCAGCTCGAAGGTGCCCTGCGGCGTCTGGGCCCACTTGCCGCTGGTCGCCCGGCTGACGGTGGACTCGTGCACGCCCACGACCTCGGCCACCTCGCGGAGGGTGAGCGGCCGCAGGTAGCCAGGACCCCGGTCGAAGAAGTCGCGCTGGAACCGTACGATCGCCTCGGTGACCCGGAGCAGCGTCTGCCGCCGCTGCTCGATCGCCTTGATGAACCAGAGCGCCGACTGAATCCGCTCCTCCATGTAGCGGCGCGTCGCACCGTCCGCCTGGTCGAGCAGGTCCCTGTACTGGCTCGACACCCGGAGCCGGGGAAGGGGCGACTCGTTGACGAGCACCACGTACTCGCCGGCCACGCGCTCCACGACCACGTCCGGAACCACGTACCGCGCCTCGTCCGGGCGGCCGAAGCGCCGGCCGGGCTTGGGATCGAGGGTGCGGATGGCGTCGGCTGCCGCCTGCACCTCCGCACACGTCACCCCCAGCCGCTGGGCGATGCGCGGAATGCGCCCGGCCGCCAGGTCGTCGAGGTGGTCTGCGATCAGCCTCGGCACCAGCGGGTTCGGTTCTCCCAGCGAGGCCCACTGGATCAGGAGGCACTCCTGGAGCGAACGGGCCCCTACCCCGGGCGGCTCCAGCGACTGCACAACCGCCAGGGCCGCCTCCACCTGCTGCAGAGGCACCCGCAGCTGCTCCGCCACCTCCTCGAGGCGCACCCGGAGGTAGCCGTACTCGTCGAGGCAGCCCACGAGGAAGCGGGCAATGCGCCGCTCTGCCGGATCCAGCCGCATGAGCCCCAGCTGTTCTTCCAGGTGCTCGGTCAGCGTGGGCAGCCGGGGCGTGAAGGCCTCGAAGGAGGTCTCCTCCGCCGGCTCCGGCGTCGGGTCGTCCCCGTAGCCGCTGCCCTGGCGCAGGAAGTCGAGCAGGCGTCCCAGGTCGCCCTGGGCGTCACCGTCGGCCGCCTCCCGCGGCTCCGCCTCCAGAAAGGGGTTCTCCAGCAGCTGGGCGGCGATCAGTTCTCCCAGCTCTGCGACCGGTTGCTGTAGAACGGCAAAGGCCTGCCGCAGTTCCGGGGTCATGACCAGCCGCTGCGTCTGCTGCAGCTTGAGGCTGAAGCCGAGGCGCATCGCCCACACCCCCTTCAGTGTCCTCTGATGCAGGCTATTCGCCCCGGCTGCCCCGCTTTCCTCGCGGGCTCAGTTGCAAAATCTGTGCCATCGGCTCGGGTGTGTCCCGCCGATCAGTTATCGAAGTACATCTCGAACTCAACCGGCTGCGGGTACGTCTCGAGCCGGCGAATCTCCTCCTCCTTCAGTGCGATGAAGGTCTCGATCAGGTCCTCCGAGAACACGTCGCCTTCCAGCAGGAACTCGTGGTCGGCCCTGAGCGCCGCCACGGCTTCCCGCAGCGAGGTCGGAGCGGTCTTCAGCTGCGCCAGGGCCGCGTCCGGCAGGCGGTGGATGTCGACGTCGATGGGCCCGAAGCCGGCATCGGACGGGTCGATGCGCCGCCGAATGCCGTCGAGGCCCGCCATGAGCTGGGCCGCCAGCGCCAGGTACGGGTTGGCCGTCGGGTCCGGCGTGCGGAACTCGATCCGAGTGGTCCTGGCCGAGGAGAAGTTGGTGGGAATACGGATGGCGGCCGACCGATTGGCCCGGGAGAAGACGAGGTTGACCGGCGCCTCGTACCCGGGAACCAGCCGCTTGTACGAGTTGGTGGTCGGGTTGGTGATGGCCAGGAGCGCAGGAGCGTGGTGGAGCAGGCCCCCGATGTACCAGAGGGCCAGCTGGCTGAGATTGGCGTAACCGCTCGGGTCGTAGAACAGGTTCACGCCGTCCTTGGTCAGCGACTGATTGCAGTGCATCCCGGAGCCCGAGTTGGCGTAGAGCGGCTTCGGCATGAAGGTGGCCGTCTTGCCGTATGCCCGTGCGACGTTCTTCACCGTGTATTTGTAGAGCATCGCCTTGTCGGCCGTGTCGACCAGCGTGGAGCAGCGGAAGTTGATCTCGTTTTGGCCGGCCGAGGCGACCTCGTGGTGGTGCCGCTCCACCACCAGGCCCATCTCCTGCAGGTGGCGCGTGATGGCGGTGCGGATGTTGGTCTGACCGTCGATGGGCAGCGCCCGCAGGTAACCCTGCTGGTGTTTGACCTTGTACCCGCCGCTTGGCCCGTCCGCCCGTCCCGGGTGCCAGTGGGCCTCGTCGGACTCCACGTAGTAGAACGAGGCGTCGGGGCGGGTCTGGAACCGGACGCTGTCAAAAAGGAAGAACTCGATCTCGACGCCCCAGTACGAGTCGTCCGCGATGCCGCTCTGCCGCAGGTACTCCTCGGCCCTGCGGGCGACGGCGCGCGGGTCGCGGCTGTACGGCTTCGGCCCGGGCTCCATCACGTCGCCCATGAGGGAGAGCGTCGGCCCCTCGAGGAAGGGGTCCCGGACGGGGGTGGAAGTGTCGGGCATCAGGACCATGTCGGACTCCGCAATCCCGCGAAACCCCCGAATCGACGAACCGTCGAAAGCGAACCCCTCCACAAGCTGTTCGGCATCGATGACGGCCACCGGAACGGTGAGATGGTGCAGCATGCCCAGCAAGTCAACAAACTTCACGTCAACCATCTGAAAGCCCTGTTCGGCAATGATCCCCAGCACGCGATCGACCTGCGCCATAATCCCATTCTCCCCTTCACAACAGATTGGAGCATCTCGTTACGGCTACTGGACATCAAGGGGATGGCGTCTGGTCGGTCAGCCGCTGGAGTTCGGCGCGGTTCCTGCCGGCTCAGGCGGAGCGAACCGGCGAAACCGCCGGGGTCGGAAGCCGCTCCGCAGACCGGTCTCGCATTTGCGCAGGCCCTTGCGCCGCGACGACGGCCAGACGCCTGCGCGCCGTCAATGGAACCGGATCCGCCTCGGTGCACAGGCGGTGCCGCCCCTTGCTGCGAGCGGGCGCAATCCGCACGTGTTGCTTCCACTGCCGCCATGAACAGGCGGCGAGCCGGACGAGGTACACCCGTGCGCCCGCGTGACCACAAGCGTTTGGCGGAACCCCGCGTTTCACAGCTTCCAACCCCCCTTGCCTGGGTGATGCCCACTTACACCGCACATCACCCGTATTTCTTAACAGATTAGGCGTTCCGCCCTCAACGCGTCAACAGCATGCCGGGCATTTCGGCATGCTGTGTTGGAATGCACGCCATGCCGATCAGTCACCAGCGTGGGCCAGGAACCGCCGTGTCTCCGCGCACCGCGGCCGCGTCAGTACCTCAGCGGCCGGCCCCTCCTCGACCAGCCGGCCGCCGTCAAAGAAGGCGACTCGATCAGCCACCCGCCGCGCCTGGGCCATGGAATGGGTGACGACGACCACCGCCATGCGGCGGCGCAGCTCGCCGATCAGCGCCTCGACGGCTTCAGTGGCCGCCGGGTCCAGCGCGGCGCACGGCTCGTCCATCAGGAGCACCTCCGGCTCCATGGCGAGGGCGCGGGCCAGGCAGAGCCGCTGCTGCTGCCCTCCGGAAAGCCCGCGCGCGTCCTGGTGGAGCCGGTCCTTCACCTCATCCCAGAGGGCCGCCCGCCGCAGGGTCTCCACGACGATCCGGTCGAGTTCCTGCCCCCGCACCCCAAACAGCGCCGGCCCGAAGGCGACATTCTGATAGATCGACATCGGAAACGGGTTCGGCCGCTGGAAGACCATGCCTACCCGGCAGCGCAGTTCCCTCGGGTCCAGCCGCTCGATGGGCCGGCCGTCCAGCAGGATCCGCCCCTCCACCCGCGCGCCGGGCGTCAGGTCATGCATGCGGTTCAGGGATCGCAGGAAGGTGGACTTGCCGCAGCCCGACGGCCCGATGAGCGCCACGACCGACCGGTCGGGCACGGCCAGGCTGACGCCCCGCAGCACCTCCCGCTGGCCGTAGAACACCCGCAGCCCCCGGGTCTCGAGCTTGGGGCCCGCGCGCCCCCGGCCTTCCCGCATCACGCCTTCCGCCCCCTTCGCATCAACCAGTTGGCGAGCCCGTTGAGCAGCAGTACCCCAGCCACCAGGGCCAGGGCCGTGGCGTGGGCGCGGCCGTCCGACAGCCCCTCGCCGGCCAGGAGGTAAAGGTGCACCGCCATCGACCGACCCGAATCCAGCGGCGAGCGGGGGATGGACAGGTCCGTGCCGGCGGTGAGCAGCACCGCCGCCGTCTCCCCCACCGCCCGGCCCAGGGCCAGCATCGCCCCGGTCAGAATCCCCGGTGCGGCTTGCGGCAGCACCACCAGCCGGATGGCGTCCCACCGGGTGGCGCCCAGGGCGGCCGCCCCCTCCCGCAGGGATCGGGGCACGGCGGCCACGGCCTCCTCGCTGGTGCGGATGATGGTGGGCAGAAGCATCAGCGCCAGCGTGGCGCTGCCGGCAAGCAGCGAGGGCCCCCAGCCGAGGCGCACGACGAACAGTGCAAAGCCGAAGAGGCCGAAGAGGATCGAGGGCACCCCGGCCAGCGCCTCGGTCAGGGTGCGCACGGCCCCGACGAACCGCCCGGGCGGCGCGTACTCCACCAGCCAGAGGGCCGTGCCCAGCCCGAGCGGCAGCGCGAGGGCCATCGCACCGGCCGCCAGCCAGAGCGTGGAAAGGAGTGCGGGCAGGATGCCCCCTTCCCGCCCGGCCCGGGAGGGCATCGTGAACAGGAACTCCCACGTGAGGTTCCCGGCGCCCTGCACCACCAGCAGGGCCACCAGGCCGATCATCGTCGCGGACACCGCGAGCGCCAGTGCGCCAAGGAGCGGCCTCATCGCCCGCCGCCTCCTCTTCCGGCCGCGCGCCGGGCCAGCTGGTTCACGGCCAGGTTGAGCAAGAGGAGCAAGGCGCCGCTGGCGAAGAGCGCCTGCCGGTGGCGGCCGGTCGCGTAGGCCATCTCCAGGGCGATGTTGCCCGTGAGGGTGCGCACGGGGTCGAGGGGCGAGCGGGGCAGGGCGGCGGCGTTGCCGGTCACCATCAGGACGGCCATGGTCTCGCCCAGGGCCCGCCCCAGGGCCAGCACCACCGCGGCCGCAAGCCCGCCCCGGGCCGCCGGCAGGAGCAGCCGCCAGGCCACCTGGCCCGGAGAGGCGCCCAGCGCGTAGGCGCCCTCCCGCAGGGAGGGATCCACCGCCCGGAACGCGTCCTCCGCCACAGAGGCCATGGTGGGGAGCACCATCACCGCCAGCACGATGCAGCCGGCCAGGAGGCTGAGGCCGGGCCCGCCGAACCAGGCGCGGATCCACGGCACGACCAGGGTGAGCCCCAGGAAGCCGAAGACCACGCTGGGCACGGCGGCCATTCCCCGGAGCAGCGGCCGGACCAGGTCGGCCACTTGCGGGGGCGCCACCTCGCTCAGGAAGAGGCCCATGCCGATTCCCAGCGGCACGGCGCCCGCCAGGCTGCCCAGCGTGACCAGCACGGAGCCCGCGAGCAGCGGGAGCACGCCGAAGCGGCCCTCCTCCGGGCTCCACACCGCCCCGAACAGGTGCGGCAGGGCGGGCCAGCCTTCGACGGTGACGGCGAGAGCGATCAGGAGAATCCCCGCGGCGCTGACGAGGGCCGTGGCGGTGAGCGCCGCGCGCGCGAGGCGGTCCTGCACATCCGGACCTCCTTTCGGGCACCGCGTTTCTGAACGGATGGATATGCAGGACCGCCGCGGGAGAGACAGGCTATCGCGCGGGGAGCATCCCCTCCTCCGCCGCCAGCCGCTGCCCCGCCGGGCTCAGGGCGAACGCCAGGAAGGCCCGGGCCTCCCCGGCCGGTGGACCCAGGGTCACCAGGCTGAGCGGTCGCATGAGCGGGTAACCCGGCTCGCCGGGCAGGCGGCCGTCGACGCGGAGCAGCTTCACCCCGCCTGTACGGGCCACGCCCAGGCTCAGGTAGCCCACGGCGGCCGGGTCGGTCGCGACGATGCGCCGGATGACCCCGTTGCTGCTCTGCACCGCCGCCAGGGGGTGGATGGGGCCGACCAGTTCCCGGAACGCCTCCCGCGAGCCCGACCCCGCCTCCCGGCTGATCAGGTGCACCCGGCCTGCGGGTCCCCCCAGTTCCCGCCAGTCGCGGATCTCGCCGGCGAACAGGCGGCGCACCTCGGCCAGCGAGAGCCCCTCGACGGGGTTGGACGGGTGAACGGCGATGGCGAGCACGTCGTACGCGATCACGTGGGCCTGGAACCCTTCCGCCACTTCCTGCGGCGTGAGGCGGCGGGAAACAGCGGCCAGGTCCGCCACCCCGCTGCGCACCGCCTGGAGCCCGGCGGTGGAGCCGAGGCCCTGCACGGACACGCGGGCGCCGCCCGCAGCCTGGTAGGCCTCGGCCAGCATCTCGGCGAGGGGTTGGAGCGAGGTGGAGCCGGCCACCCGCAGGCCGGTGCTGCTCCGGGCGCAGCCGCACAGGAGCGCCGCCAGCAGGATGAGGGCGGTCGGCAGGCGAACCAGATGGGCAGACATGAAGCGCCTCCTGTTCAGGCCAGTCTGAACCTAGCCTTTCCAGGAGGCGCCGGCTTTCTGCGCTGACCCTCCCCCGCGGCGGAGAGTACAGAAAACGGCACCGCTCTCGCGGTGCCGCATGTTACGTACATTGTACCAGGAGATTCCTGCCCGAACAAGGCTGTATTCGCGATCCACAACTCGTTATAATGACAAACCTAATGACCTGTGAGTGAGGAGGGAAACCTGTGCTCGAGGGAAAGGAGGCGTTGTTCAACGCCTGCCGCAGGCGCAAGATGCGAGTCTGCGAGACGCCCATCAACCTGCTGGAGAGCGACGTACAGGCCGAGGGCAACCTGGACGGCATGACCGTGAGCCTCATGCTCAACGTCATCAGCGGCATGCCGGGGGAGAGCCAGGGCACCCTCACCTTCCACGGCAACCTGACCAGCCTGCTTGCCGTGCTGGCGCGCGTCTGGCCGGTACCGCCCGAGCAGGACGAGGCCGTCTCGCCGGGCCGCCAGAGCTGGCCGGCTCCGCCCCGGAAGGTCGAGAAGGATACGCCGCCCAACTGAAGAGCCCCACGGGCCGGATGGCCTGGAGGGGCTCTTTCTCATTCCACCAGGAGGCGCCTGGCCTCCACATTCACCTCGAGCACGTTGAGTTCGGTCATGTGTGCGATCTGGTCAGCCACGGCCTTCTGGGCGGCCTTCATCACCTCGAAGATCTGGAAGCCGTAACGGGGCAGCACCTCCATGTCCACCAACACGCCCTCCCGCCGGCTCTCCACCACCACCTTGCCCACCTTGCCGATCCCCGGCGTCATCTCCGCCGCCCGGGTGGCGATGGCGGCGATCACCGTGTCGGCGATGAAGAACCGCCCCAGGCTCGAGAAGGTCGGCCGCACCACCGACTTCTCCAGCGTCACCGGGTCAAGCCCGTGGTCGCGCTTGAAGAAGAAGCGCAGCGGGTCAACCATGTAGCCCGAGAAGGTCTTCTTGACCTCGAACGTGGGGGCCGGGATGACGTGCTTTCCCTCGTGCTGCCGCTTCCGCTGCGCCAGGCGGATCTGCGCCGGCGTGGCGATCTCCTCGATGCGGATCGTGCGGTCGGGGTGGGGCAGATCGAGGGCTTCGCAGATGCGGACGACCATGTCGTCGGACGTGCCCAGCACCAGCACGCGCTTGGGTTTCAGGGACCAGAGTGTGGAGCGGACCTCCTCCCGGTGATCCTCGTTGAGGAAGATGGCCCGGCGCACGGCCGCCATCTTGTTCTCCTCCCGCTTGGCGCTGGTGCCGGCGCGAATCTTGCCCTCCCGGTCGATGAGGAGGCCGTCGTCGACGATGAGGTCGCACTGGTTCTGGTAGGCCACGATCTGGGCGCGGTGGCTCTTGCCGCTGCCCGCCGGACCGACCAGGGCGATCACCTCCACGCAGCCCACCTCCCCAGAACAAGCCAGTATTCCCTCTCTACCTTACCAAATCTCCCCAGGCCCCCGCAACGCGCCCGTGGCCGGGGCCGTGTGGACAAAAATCCGACTGGATAATCGACGCTGGATCGTCTACTATGTGGAATGGCGGTTTGGGCAGGCCCGCCGAAAGGGGTACCGGCGCGTAACCTTTGACCGTCTTGATCGTTAGATTATCTAGTAAGACCACCAAGGGGGGTGTCTGATCGAGATGCGTCGACCTCTGTGGCTACCCGCCGTAGTGATCATACTCGGCACAGCGCTGCTGGTCGGCGGCTGCCTGTCCGCGGAGCAGCCTGCACCGGAACCGCCCCCGACCCAGACCGAACCGCAACCTTCACCAGCCCCCTCGCCCACCGATGAGCCCAACCCGCCGCAGACCCCGGAAAACCCCTCCGGAGAGAACGGCGAGAGTAAGACCCAGGTGCCCGACCTGCCGGGCGACAAGGACGCCCTCCGAACCGCCCTGGAGGCCGAATCGCCCATTACGTATACGATTATCATCGCGGATGCGCCCCGGGAGATGGACAAGACCGCCTATCTGGATCAGATGCTGGCGGAACAGGGCTACCCCGGGAAGAACGAGATCCTCCTGGTGATCTTCCCGGCGGACAACCACAACATCCGCTTTGCGATGGGCGCCCTCGTCTTCGACCGCAAGATCTCGCTCCAGCAGATGCTGGAGATGGTGCAGAACGAATACCTGCCCCGCTCCCGCCGGGGCGATCCCGCCGGCGGCCTGGCCGCCCTGATTAACGCCATCAACGAGAAAGTCCAGTAACCCCCGACATAAGATCAGCCCAGCCCGGCAGCGCGCCGGGCTGGGCTTCTCATGTCACGCCGAGGCGGATCCGCTAGTCGTCGCCCGTCAGGACCGGCCCGGCCGATACGGCCGCGGCGCGCTCCGGCAGGAGCTTGTTGAGGGCGATGCCGACCAGGGCCGAGAGGGCCATGCCGCTCAACTGGAGCCCGCTGTGCAGCGGGAGCGCCGCACCACCGATGCCGAGCACGAGCACCACCGCGGCGATCACCAGGTTGCGGCTGTCGGACAGGTCCACCCGGTTGTCCACCACCTGGCGGATGCCCACCGAGGTAATCATGCCGAACAGGACGATGGAGATGCCGCCCATGACCGGCTGCGGAATCGACTGGAGCAGGGCGCCCAGCTTTCCGATGAACGCCATCACGATGGCGATGCAGGCGGCGATGCGGAGGGTGCTGGGGTCGTAGTTCTTCGTGACCGCCAGCACGCCGGTGTTCTCGGAGTAGGTGGTGTTGGCCGGGCCGCCCAGCAGGCCGGCCAGGGCGCTGGCGAGGCCGTCGCCGATCAGGGTGCGGTGGAGGCCCGGGTCACGGATGAGATCCTTGCCGATCACCGCCCCGTTGGTGGTGATATCACCGATGTGCTCCACCATCGTCACCAGAGCGATGGGGGCAATGGCCAGAATCGCCGAAAGGCTGAACTTCGGCGCCATCACCGGCGGCACGGCGAACCAGTCAGCCGCCTGCACCGCGGTCCAGTCGACGAGCCCGAAGGCCAGGGCTGCCCCAAAGCCCACCACGATGCCCGTCATGATGGGCAGCAGCTTGAAGAAGCCCCGGGCGTAGACCGCCGTCAGCACCACGGCCAGCAGCGTGATCAGGGCGACGCCCCAGTGGGCGGAGGCCATGCCCACCGCCGTGTCGGCCAGCGTGAGTCCAATGACCATGATCATCGGGCCGGCGACGATGGGCGGGAAGAAGCTGCGCACCCGGTCCACGCCGAACAGGTAGACCAGCCCGGCCAGCGCCATGTAGACCAGCCCGGCGGCGATGATGCCGCCCGTCGCGTACTCGAGCCCTTCCCGCTGGCCCACCAGCTGGATGGCCGCGATGAAGGCAAAGCTGGAACCCAGGAAGACCGGCACCTTGCCCTTGGTCACCACGTGGAAGAGCAGGGTGCCGAGACCGGCGGTGAGGAGGGCAACGCTGGGATGAAGGCCTGTCTGCATCGGGACGAGCACCGTGGCGCCGAACATGGCCGCCGCGTGCTGAAGGCCGAGGACGAACCGCTTGCCCTGGGAGAGCGTACCTGTGGAAGCCGCCATCGCACATACCCCCTGATCGTATTGGTCCCTGCGACGCATAAAAAAGGACCCCTTACCGGCGAGGCAAGAAGTCGCGTGGCAGGTACACCGCACCAGGGCGCACCTCACCATGTGACCTTGCCAGTCTCACGGGACTGTCTTAAAGGTCGCCGGTATTCAGTTCGCACTCAGTGTATCACGTTCCGGACGTGTGTGCCAGACGGGACATGAAAGAAATCCGCGCTTCTGCCCCGGCAAAGACGGCCGCGGGGACATGTAATTTTTGTGGGCACCGGAAGGTATTTCAAACCCGAAGTTAGGATTCTCTCCTCTGGAGAAGGAGGGGTCTGCAACATGGCGGAAGGCCGGAGCACCGTCGTCATCGCCAACGATAACCACGAGGAACGGCAGCGCCTCCTGGACCAGTTCGAGGGTATGAGCCAGTTCGCCGTGGTGGGCGAAGCGCGACACGGCCTCGAGGCCGTCGAGCTGGTCCGGTCGCTGCGCCCGGACCTGCTGGTCCTCGATGACGTGCTGCCCCACCTGGACGGCCTGGGCGTCCTGGCCCAGATCGAGCCCGGCCAGCGCCCCAACGTGCTGCTGCTGCTCTCCTGCGCGTCCGACCGGCTGGTGCAACATTATTATGAGAGCGGCGCGACGTACTGCCTCCTCCGTCCCTGCTCGCCGGAACTGGTGGCCGAGCGGGCCCTCCTCGTGTGCGGTCACCAGACGGCGGCGCAGGGAACCCAGGCGGGGCGCGCCGCCCCCAGTCCCCGCACCATTGCCGAGCTGCTGCGCCGGAGCGGGGTGCCGGCCCATCTGCAGGGCTACCGCTTCCTGAAAGACGCCGTGCAGTACGTGCTCAGCAGCAACAAGACCTCTTGCGGGATGACCAAGGAGCTGTATCCCTACATCGCCCGCCTGCACAACACGCAACCCAACCGGGTGGAGCGCTCGATCCGCCACGCCATCGAGGTGGCCTGGGGCAGGGCCGACATCAACGACCTGCAGCGCCTCTTCGGCGCCACGGTGCACCACGTGCGAGGCAAGCCCACCAACTCGGAGTTCGTGGCCATGCTGGCCGATCACCTGCGGGGGGCGGTGGGCTCCTCCTGATGAGCCCCCGCCCCCCGGCTTATTCGTCATCGTCTTCCCGCAACGTCGACTCCTCGTCGTTGCCTTTCGTGAGCTGGTCGAGCCCCGGTACCTCCTCCACCGACAGGTGCAGCTCGATCATCTCGCCCTGCCGGAGCACCGTCAGCGGCACGCGCTCGCCATAGCGGTGAGAGGCGAGGATCTTGCGGATCATTCCGGTGCTGGTGACGGGCTGCCGGCCGTCCACAGCCATCACCATATCCATCTCCTGCACGCCCGCCCGCTGACCGGGCCCACCCGGCTGCACATACTGGACCACCAGCCCGCGGTCGTTGGGCAGGTTCAGCATTTCCACCCAGATGTCGTCGATCACGTCGCCCTCACCCGAGAAGCCGAGCCAGGGATGCACGGCGTAGCCGTAGTCGATGATCTGGCTGGCCACCCGGGCCGCCACCGCCGCCTGCAGCACCAGCGACATGCCGCCCTGCCAGGGGATGCCGTTGATGCCGACCACCCGGCCCTCCAGGTCGACCAGGGGGCCGCCGGCGTTGCCCGGATGCACGGCGGCGTTGGTAAGCAGCAGCCCGTCAACGGGCAGGTTGCCCCGCCCCCGCGCCTTGGGCCGGTAGATGGTGCGGTCGGAACTGCAGATGATGCCGCTGGTCGCCGTCAGCTCCTGGCCCAGGGCAAACCCTGCGGCGCACACGAACAGCCCCACGGGAACGGTGCCGTCGGGCGCAAAGGTGGGCGGATCCACGGGGAGCCGCTCCTCAACCCGCAGGACCGCGAGGAAGTACAGCGGATCGAGGCCGATGCACTCGGCCCGCCGGCGCTTGCCATCGCTGGTCTTGACCGTAATCTCGTCCTCGAGGGCCACCACCTGGGCGGTGGTGATGATATGGTAATGGTCCAGGATCACACCGGTACCCAGAGCGATCTGTCCGGTCTTGGGCGTGACGGCGTAGATATGCACCACCGCCGGACGGATCTTGTCCAGCGCTCCGATCAGGGCTGAGGAAAATGCATCCACGCCCATGGTCCCCCCCACTCGCCCGCCTGCTCCACCCCGCCACCCGTCGCGGGGCAGCCGGGTGCAGTTGCAGGCGGGGCATGATCGCGGCCGAAGCCGATCATCGAACACCCTAACATGCCATTTTACGTCTCTTGTCGTTTGTTCTCAACCGGGCGCCCGCGCTTCAGCCCTGCCGCGGCCGAACGAACGGCCGATCCCGACTGGTCTGTAAGGTAGATTCGTTAAGAGGAAAGCGCGACCTGTGGCACCAATATATCACGAATGGCGGCTGTGGACCCGAAGGTGGGAGGGCGCCTCAGCCGCGGGAGGGGAGCTGCGCCATGATCGAACTACTGAACGTCTCCAAGAGCTATGGCGGCGGCGCGAAGAAGGCGGTGGACAACCTCAGCCTCACGGTCCGCCCCGGCGAAATCTTCGGCTTCCTCGGGCCGAACGGCGCTGGCAAGACGACGACGATCAAGATGATCGTGGGGCTGCTGCGGCCCGATTCCGGCACGGTGCGCGTGGGCGGGTACGACGTGGTGACCCAGCCGCTGGAAGCCAAGCGGCAGATCGCCTACGTTCCCGACACGCCGGAGGTCTACGACCGGCTCACCGGCCTCGAGTACCTGAACTTCATCGCCGACGTGTGCGGCATCTCGGCCCGCGAGCGGCAGGAGCGCATCGAGCGGCTCGCCGACATCTTCGAAATCACCGGTGCGCTGTTCGACCGCATCGACAGCTACTCCCACGGCATGCAGCAGAAGCTGGTGCTCATCGCCGCCCTCATGCGCAACCCGCCCGTGTGGGTGCTGGACGAGCCGATGGTCGGCCTCGACCCCCGCTCCGCCCACCACCTCAAGGAACTGATGGTGGAGCACACCCGTAACAACCGCACGCTCTTCTTCTCCACCCACGTGCTGGAGGTGGCGGAGCGGCTGTGCGACCGGGTGGCGATCATCAACCGGGGTCGCATCATCGCCTGCGGCACGCTGGACGAGCTCCGCCAGGGCCAGACCGGCGAAACGCTGGAATCCATCTTCCTGGAGTTGACCGAGCAATGAGACACGTCTGGCCCCTCCTGCGCGTGACGCTCATCCAGACCTGGCGGGGCAACCTCGAGCGCTTCTCAGGCACCCGGTCCCGCACGGGCCTGCTCCTGCTCCCGCTGCTCGCGCTGGCCTTTATCCCGCTGTTCGTGATGATCACGTTGATGTACGTCGGCCTCTACCGGGGTCTGGAGCTGTTCGGCCAGCCCGAGCTGATGCTCACGCTGGCCCTGACCGCCGGACAGCTCGCCTGCCTGGTCTTCGGCGTGCTGTACGTGCTCTCCGTCTTCTACTTCAGCAAAGACCTGAAGTACCTGATTCCCCTGCCCCTGAGGCCCAGCGAAATCGTGGTCGCGAAGCTGACGGCGGTGATGCTGAATGAGTACATCACCATGGCCCCGCTGGTGCTGCCCGCCCTGGCGGTTTACGGCGTCCTGGCCGACGTGGGTCCGCTCTACATTCCCTTCGCGCTGTTGATTTTCCTCATGCTGCCAGTCGTGCCCCTGGTGCTGGCGGCGCTGTTCAGCCTGGTGCTCATGCGGGTCACCAACCTGCGGCGCAACCGGGATCTGCTGCGAGTGTTCGGCGCCCTGATCGGCGTGGCCCTGGCGCTGCTGATCCAGTTCAGCAGCCGCTTCCAGCAGAATGGAGTCGACCCGGCGGAGATCCAGCGGCTCATCCAGGAACAGCAGCCGTTGGTGGAGGGGATCGCCCGGTGGGTGGTCACCTCGGTCTGGGGCACACAGGCGCTGCAGGCCGGCAGCCCGGCCCTGGGCATACCGGGCTTCCTGCTGTTTACCGCCGCGGTGAGCGCCGCGCTGGCCGCCCTGGTGCTGGGCGCCGAGCGGCTCTTCTTTGGCGGGCTGCTGGGCGGCGACGAGAGCCGCGCGTCGGGGCGGCAGGTGACCCGGAGCGCCCTCGCCCGGCAGACGGCACGGGTGCGATCCCCGCTGGCGGCGCTCCTCCTCCGGGAGGTCCATCTGCTGAACCGGAACCCCACCTTCCTGCTCTCGGCCGTCGTCGTTCCCCTGCTCCTGCCCATCATCGCCATCATCCCCCTGGCGGGTGCCGATGGGCCCCTGCAGGGGATCGACATCGCCCGCTGGGCGGACCGGCCGTGGACGCCGGTGGCGGTGCTCGGCACCCTGTTCTTCCTCAACGCCGCCTCGGTCGTTCCCTCTTCGGCCATCAGCCGCGAGGGGCGCTGGTTCTGGATCAGCCGCTCGCTGCCCGTTCCGCCCCGGCTGCAGATTCACGCCAAGCAGCTCCACAGCCTGCTCTTCAGCCTGCTGAACCTGGCGGTCGTGGTCGGGGCCATGGCCTGGTTCGGACTGGCCACCCCGCGCAACCTGGCCGTCGCCCTCGTGGGCGGGCCGCTCACCGGGGCGCTCACCGGTTATACGGGGCTGCTCGTGGACGTCATGCGGCCACACCTCACGTGGACCGATCCCCAGCAAGCGATGAAGGGCAACACCAACTCCCTGCTCGCCATGCTGGTCAACCTGGGCGTAACCCTGGCCACCGCCCTGGTGGCGGTGCTCCTCTTCCACCTGGCCCGTCCCGCCTTCCTCCCGGGCCTGCTCGTCGTGCTGGCCCTCGAGACGTGGGGACTGGGCCGGGTGGTCGGCGCCCTGGCCGATCTCCGCTATCCGCAGTACGAACAGTGAAGGGAGTCTGCGCACATGCACATCGGACGCACGCTCATGATCATCGGGGCAGTGCTGCTGGTGGTGGGCGGCGCGGTGGCCCTGATCGAACGGTTCCTGCCCGGCCTCGGCCGGCTTCCCGGCGACATTCTGATTCGCCGGGGCAACTTCACCTTCTACTTCCCCCTCGCCACCTGCATCCTGCTGAGCGTGGGCCTCTCGCTCCTCTTCTGGCTTTTCCAGCGGATCGGGAGGTAGAATGGTAGCGGATGCTCGAACCCGATCGAGAAGGGGGAAAGGCCCATGATGTTGTTCGGGAACATCCGGAGCCAACAGTTCTACGAGTTGCTGCGCCAGGCCACGGAGAACGTGGCTGAGGTGGCTTCAATGCTGGGACGCCTGCTGGAGGAACCCACGCTGTATTCGGACCTGGGCCCGGCGATCAAGGAGTTGGAATCGAAGGGCGACGAGCTCACCCATCGCCTGTTCGAGCGCATTAACAAGACGTTCGCCACCCCCCTGGACCGCGGGGACCTGGCCGCACTGGGCGTGGCGATCGACTCTGTCGTCGATGCCATGGAGGCGGCGGCCGCCCGCATCGGCATCTACCGGGTAGAGAGCAGCGACAAGCACTTCCGGGCCTTCGCCCAGATTCTCAGGGCGCAGGCCACCGAACTGGTCGCGGCGATCGACCTGCTCGCGGGCGGAAAGCTCCTGGAGATCGGAGAGCGCATCCGCCAGATCAACACGCTGGAGAACCACGGCGACGACGAGCTGCGGCTGGCTCTCTCCGAGCTCTACGACCAGGGGGCGTCCGACCCGATCCGGTTCATCACGATGAAAGAGATCTACGAAACGCTGGAGGAGGCCACGGACCAGGTGGAGGCCGTGGTCAACACCCTGGAAGGGGTGATCATGAAGCGGGCCTGAGCCTCGCCTGCACCCACGCAAGGGGGTCCCGCCCCGGCATCCGCCGGTGGCGGGACCCCGTCTTTCGGTCTCAACGCCCCTGGCCGAGCCTCTCCCCCGCCTGCACGCACTTCCGCAGGTAGGGCGCAGGGCGGTAGCGCTCCTCACCCGTCTGCTGCCGGAGCCCCTCCAGCACCGCCAGCACGACGTCGGGGCCGATCTCGTCGCCCCACTCCAGCGGGCCCCTGGGGTAGTTGACGCCCAGGCGCATGGCGGCGTCAATTCCGGCCGCGGAGGCCACCCCTTCCTGGAGGGCGAACGCCGCCTCGTTGACCAGGCAGGCCAGGATCCGGGCCGCCACCAGCCCCGGGCCGTCGGCCACCACCTCGGTGTCGCGACCCAGCGAGTGGAAGAACCGCACGGCCAGGGCGGTGGCCGCGGGGTCCGTGCGGAGCCCGGGCGCCACCTCTACCAGCTGGCGACGGCTGACCCGGGGAATGCCGCCGAAGCCCACCACGCGGGCCGGGCTGACCGTGCGGGAGGCCAGTTCCGTGGTCGGGCAGGTAGAGGCCTCGACGAGCACCACGACATCCGGATCAGGCTGCCGGCCCTCCAGGAGGTCGGCCCCGCCCAGCACCACGAGGTCGGCGTCGGCACAGCACTCCACCAGGCGGTAGCCGGCGGAGGCGACCAGGTCGGCGAGGGCCGGATCGCCCAGCACCGCCACCCGACTCACCTCGGCCACACGGGGGCCGGGCGTCAGAGCGTACTGCGCCGGGGCCGGGCCGTCCACGATCGCCCCGTCCTCGTAGCGGTACCAGCCCTGACCCGTCTTCCGGCCCAGCCGACCTGCCTTGACCATCCGCTCTTGCAGGGGATGCGGCCGGAACCGCGGCTCACCGAAGAACTGGTTATACACCGACTGATGTACGGCGAAGTTGATGTCGAGCCCCACCAGGTCCATGAGCTCAAACGGCCCCATGCGGAACCCGCAGGCCAGCCTGGCGATGCGGTCCACCTGCGCCGGCGTGGCCACCCCCTCCCCCAGGATGCGCAGGGCCTCGCCGGAGAACGGCCGGGCAACCCGGTTCACGATGAACCCCGGGGTGTCCCGCACGCGCACCGGCTCCTTGCCCATGGCCCGGGCCAGCGCCTCTGCCGCCTGCAGCGCCGCCTCACCGGAGCCGTCGCCCGCGACCACCTCCACCAGCCGCATCGCCGGGACGGGGTTGAAGAAGTGCATGCCCACGACCCGCTCGGGGCGGCCGGCCAGGGCGCCGATCTGCGTCACCGACAACGACGAGGTGTTGGTGGCCAGCACCACCTCGGGGCGGCAGAGCCGATCCAGCCGTTCGAAGAGGGAGCGCTTCAGTTCCAGGTCCTCGGGTGCGGCCTCGATGACGAAGTCCGCCCCGGCGATGTCCCCCAGGGCCGTGGTAGTGGTGATGCGGGCGCGGGCGGCCGCCGCCCGCTCGCCCGTCAGCCGCCCGCGCGCCACCTGCCGCTCCAGGTCTGCCTCCACTCGCCGGAGGGCGCGCGTGAGAGCGGCAGGGTCCACGTCGTAGAGCAGCACGCCGAACTCCGCCTGGGCCGCCACCTGGGCGATGCCGGCGCCCATCGTTCCGGCTCCGACCACGCCAATCCGCAAGGCCGTTACCTCCCTATGAAATCAGGCGCCCGCCGCTGCTGGAAAGCCTGGAGCCCCTCCCGGGCGTCCGCGGTGGCCACGGCCGCCTCCTGGAGGTAGGCCTCGTGCTCCAGCGCCTCATCCAGCGGACGCTCCAGCCCCCGGCTGATCAGCCGCTTGATCCAGCCCATCGACCGGGGTCCCCGGGCCAGGCGGCCGGCCCAGTCGGCCACGGCCGCCTGCAGCTCCCCGTCGGGCACGACCCGGTTGCAGAGGCCCAAGGCATGCGCCTCCGCCGCGCTCAACCGGTCGCCGAACAGGGCCAGCTCCATGGCCTTGTGGTGGCCGATGAGGCGCGGCAGGAAGTAGGAGGCCCCGGAGTCCGGTACCAGCCCCACCCGGACGAAGGCCTGCACCAGCGAGGCGCTCTCGGCCATCACCACCAGGTCGCACGCCAGGGCCAGGCTGACCCCGGCGCCCGCCGCCACGCCATTCACGGCCGCCAGCACGGGCTTCTCCAGGCTGCGGATCTGCCGGATCCACGTGTTGTAGTACCGGCGGACGAGCTGGCCGATCGGCTGGTCGCCCAGGTCTGCCAGGTCCTGCCCGGCGCAGAACCCCCGGCCGGCGCCGGTGATCACTACGCAGCGCACGGCGGGGTCCCGCTCGGCCTGCCGCAGGGCCGCAATCAGCCCCTCGTGCTGGGCCAGGTTGAACGCGTTCAGCCGTTCGGGGCGGTTGAGGGTAATCGTGCAGACGCCCTCCCCCACGGCGTAGAGCACCGCTGCCTCCCCCACGGGTCTACCTCCCCTTCCACTGCGGCTGCCGCTTCTCGGCAAACGCCTGCATCCCTTCCTTCTGGTCCTCCGACGCGAACGCCAGGGCAAAGAGCCGGCGCTCGTAAGCCAGCCCGGCCGAGAGCGGGGTCTCGAAAGACTGGAGCACCGCCTCCTTGGCCAGCCGCAGGGCCAGCGGCGACTTGGAGGCGATCTCCGCGGCGAGCTTCTGCGCCTCGCTGAGGTAGGCCTCCACCGGCACCACCCGGCTGACCAGCCCCGCGGCCAGCGACTCCTGGGCCGTGAGCATCCGGCCGGTCAATACCATCTCCATCGCCAGCGACTTGCCCACGGCCCGGGTCAGCCGCTGGGTGCCCCCGGCGCCGGGCAGCACGCCCATGTTGATCTCCGGCTGGCCGAACTTCGCCGTCTCCGAGGCGACGATGATGTCGCAGAGCATGGCCAGCTCCAGCGCGCCGCCCAGGCAGTAGCCGCTCACGGCCGCGACGATGGGCTTCTTCACCCGGGCGACCTCGTCCCACAGCGAGATATGGTCGCGGGTGTACATGTCGATGGCGCCCATCTCCGCCATCTCCTTGATGTCGGCACCGGCCCCGAACGCCCTGTCGCTCCCGTGCAACAGCAGACAGCCAATCCCGGGATCCTGCTCGAACTCCCGGAAGGCCGCCACCAGCTCCGCCATCAGCGCCGCGTTGAGGGCGTTGAGGGCCTGGGGACGGTTCAGCTGCACCCGGCCCACGGCTCCCTCGCGGAAGACCAGAATGTGCTCGTACGCCATGCCCATCTCCTCCTCTTTCCCCACCGGGGCGACTGGCCCCGGACCAGGATCATGAGCAACCCCCTCGCGAATGCGGAGCGCTTCCCCGCGGGGGTGCGCATGTCTCTCCCTCACCCTGCCGGTTCGAACCGTCCCTCGAGGAACCGGAGCGCCCCCGGCCGGAGCGCGGCGTAGTAGGCCTGGAACAGGCGACGGGCGTCGTGGCCGCGCCAGGGGCAGGGCAGGAGCTGGAGAGGCAGGCCCGGATCGACGAACAGGAACTTGCGATATTCGTGGACGAGGCGAATCTCCTCCACGAACCGCTCCTCGTCGCTCCGCAGCCGGGCCTCCACCGTGGCGAAGCGGGGCTCCCAGAGGGCAATGAAGCGGTCGTAGCTGGCCTGAATGGCGTCGAGGTCCCAGCAGCGCCGCACCAGTTCGGCCGCCGGGAGCTCCCCCACGTGCTCCGCCACGAAGAGCGTCGCGTAATCCGCGATGCCGTAGCGGCGGAGCAGCACCCGCACCGACTCCTCCAGCGGATTCGGCGAGATCCAGGTTCCGGGCGAAAGGGAGGCAAAACCCGTCCAGACCAGCTCCCTCCGGAGGTCGTTGCGGCGCCGGCGCAGGGTCTCGGGGATGGAGTAGACCAGCACCCGCCAGCGGCCGTCCCAGTCCGTGTCCCGCCCGTCGTAGACCCGGCGCGAGGCTTCGGCGATGCGTCGCCGGCCCGCCGCGGACAGGGCGTAACGGGTGCGGCTCCCCACCTTCCGCACCTCCAGCCAGCCCTGCCGGGCCATGCGGGAAAGCGCCTGGCGGAGCGCCGCCTCGCTCACGCCGAAGGGAGCCACAAGGGCCGCCAGGGTGGAAGCCCAGACCTCGCCCCCCACGTGCTGAATGTAATCGCCCCACAGGTTGAACAGCAGGGAGCGGGCCCTCATCGCGTCACCTGCCCCTCGCCCCGATTTCCGCCCCGAAAGGGCCAGGAAGATTCCTGCTGTACAGACAGATTCGCCACCGGCAGCCGCGCCCCTGCCGCAGGCTCCCTGCGAAAAAAGAGCGCCGGCCTCCACCGAGGCCGGCGCATGCCCGCTTTGTGAGGTTCAGGGGCCGATGCGATAGCGGCAGCACTGGCCGCCCCTGGCGATGCACTCCACGCGCTCGACGTTCTCCGTGCCCAGCACCGCCTTGAAGAAATCCAGTTCATGGGCGCAGGCGTGGGGGTACCGGCGCGAGACCTGGTGCACGGGGCAGTTGTACTCCTTCAGGAACACCACGCCGCCCTCGCCCTGCTCGCACTCGGCCAGGTACCCGTTGGCCTGCTGCACGGCCGTGAGCTGTTCCACCCGTTCGGCCATGCTCTCACCCGTGACCTGGCCGGCGTACCGCTCCACGAGCGCACGACCCCGGTGGGCAAAGAAAGACTCCACCATGGCCGGGTTGACCTCGGCCAGGAAGTCCAGCAACTCCACGGCCAGTGCGCCGTACTTCTTCGGGAACAGGTTGTCGGCCGCCTCGGTCAGCGAGTAGACCCGCGTCGGCCGTCCCATCGGCAACCGCTGCTGCACTGAAGTCACCAGCCCGTCCCGCTCCAGTGAGGTCAGGTGGCGCCGCACCGCGACGTGCGTGATGTGCAGGCGTTCGCCCAACTCCCCCACCGTCATGGGCCCAACCACGCGCAGCAGGTTGATGATCTCGCGGCGCGTGGAAATCTCCTCCTGGCGGGGCATCAGATCAGCAGACAACGGGCTCCCTCCCTCTACACCGAATCTGACTGCCAACATTTTAACACACAGAAGATCTGCTGGATACTTTCTTAAGACTTTTGTCACCCAATGTGGGGCTTTGGTACTAGTCGGCTGCCCAATCGGCGCTACTCCAGGGTCTGGCCGTCTCCTTTCCGGCCAGGGCGAAGGCTGGACAGACAATCACTGCTGCAATAATCTTGATGGTGAAGGAACCTGGAGGTGAGCCCTGGTGTTCATCTGCAAGTACTGCTTGGAGCAGTTCGAGGACGAGAAACTGGCCTACGTGCTCATGCCGGAAAACCGCCTGCAGCACCCGGCAGCCGACGCGTTTGCAATGAAGTTCTGCTCCCGCGCCCATCTGGAGGCGTTCCTGCGGAACGTCTCGCACCAGCGCCAGGCCTACGTGCTGACCAGGGTCTCCGGCTCAACCCGGCAAACCCTCCCCGCCGCGCCCCCGCTGGCCCTGCTCAACCAACTGGGCAAGGTTTCATAGCCACCCAAAACAGCCAACGGCCGCCCCACGGGGGCGGCCGATTTGCTATGCCTTCCCTCTAGGCCCCGGCGGTCTGGCCGGCCTTCGCCCGGGCGGCGCGGATCAGGTCACGCACGCGTTCCCGGCCGACCAGTTCCACGAACCCGCCGATGCGCGGGCCGCTGTCGGAGCCCAGCAATACGCCGTAGAGGATCTTGAAGAAGTCCTTCGGCGGCATCCCGTGCGCCCTGGCGATGGCAAACACGCCGGTCTGGATCGCCTCGGCGTCCGGGGCCTGCATCATCATCTGCTCGAACTCCTCGACCATGTTCCACTCGGCCTCGGTGAGCTCCGGCGTGCGCCGGGTGGGCAGGACAAAGTCCTCGTAGTAATGGATGGCCTTCTCCAGCAACTCCCGGACGAAGGGCTCGTTCTTCCGGATGCGCTCGTGGCCGAAGGAGCGGCCCAGGTACTCCAGCAGAATCTCGGGGTCGGTCTCCGAGATCGCGTTGACCAGGTTGATGATGTCGGAGTAGCGCAGCCCGCCCAGGTCCGGCCGGTCGCCGTGGTAGTAGATGAACGGGTACTGCGGGTCTTCAGGCGCCATGGTGAGCGTCTCGTCAGTGTACTGAATGACCGACTCCGGGCTCAGCCGCTTCTGCTGCCGCGGGTTCTTGAACATCAGCAGGTTGAGCGAATCCTGGGTGCCCCAGCGGCCCCAGTTCTCCATCGAGATGCCGGCGCCCGTCGACTTCGAGATCTTCCGCCCCTCCTCAGTGAGGAAGAGTTCGTAGAACATCGTCACCGGCGGCTCGCCCCCCAGCAGCCGCACGATGGCGCTGGAGAGCTTGGCCGAGTCGATGAGGTCCTTGCCGTGCATCTCGAAGTTCACGCCGAACACGTACCAGCGCAGGGCCCAGTCGGCCTTCCAGAAGAACTTGCCCCGGCCCCCCAGGGCGCTCTGGGTGCCCCGGTGGCCGCAGCCGTGCACGTCGCGGAACGAGCCGGTGCAGGAGTACGTCACCGTGGCGTTCTCGGGGTCGTAGTCCTCCACCCGGGTGGTGTAGATCTTGCCGCAGTTCTCGCAGACGGGCAGCCACGGGAACCAGCCCTCGCGGTTCTCAGGCCGCATCGTCGGCAGCACCAGGTCGATGATGCCCTGCATGTGCCGGAACATGAGGCGGATGCCCTCGTCGAAAGTGCCGTTGGCATAACAGTCGGCCGCCGAGAGGAAGCGGGCCTGGATGCCCGTCTTCGCCATCATCTCGATCAACTCGGCGTCCATATGGTGGCCGAAGGACTGGTGCGTGCCGTAGGGATCGGGGATGCGGGTGACCGGCTTGCCCAGGTGCTCCTTCAGCCACGGGGCGTCGATGTTGGTCGGGATCTTGCGCAGCCCGTCCATGTCGTCGGAGAAGACGATGATCTCCGACTCCCGGCCCAGGTCCTTCAAAGCCTTGGCCACGTAGAACGTGCGCACGACCTCGCCGATGGTGCCCATGTGCGGGTGGCCGGATGCGCCGAAGCCCGTCTCCAGGATGTAGCGCTCTTTATCTGGCCAACGCCCGATGATGCGCTTCGCTTCCTGATACGGCCACAGGTTCGGATGGTTCGTCATACTGCTTCTCCTTCCCGCACGGTGGGTATCTTACCCTGGTGATTATACAGAAAAGGCTTAGCGCAGACAAGTTCATGGAAAGGTCGCCCTCTGGGAAAGACTAGGGCCCAAAGGGGGGTGGGCAATGGAGGCAGATCGGGTTCAAGGCCGCACCGCAGGTCCGCAGCCACAGGCGAAGGTCCCGTCGGAGACCCAGCGGCAGCTGGGCGAGATGCGCCCGGGCGAGGCGCGGAGCCACGAAGCGGTTGCGCGCGGATATCAGGCCGGCGGCAATCAGGGCGAGTTCACCGACCGTGCGCCCGACGCGGTCGGGGAGGAGGAACACCACGGCCGCAGCTAGGCGGGAAGAACCAGGGGAGGGTTTCACGGCATGCGTACGCTGAAGCGTTGGATCGCATGGACGCTGCTGTCGGTCTGGACGCTCCTGCTCCTGACCGGCAGCGCACTGGCCGCCGAGTCGCGGCCGAAGGAGGCGGCGCCGGAGATGTCGCCGGGAATGCGGCAGTTGCTGAACGACATCCGCAACCTCCGGCGCACCCGCATGGAGCAGCTGAACGCCGAGATCGATCAGATGATCGAACGGGCCCGGGCTTCAGGCCAGATCACGCAAGAGGAGGCCGCCCGCCTGCAGGAATGGCGGGCCCTTCGCCGCCAAGGCCTCTCGCCCCACGCATCGGAGGCCGAGGTCAAGGCGAAGCTCGAGGAGGCCGTGAAGAACGGACGCCTCACCAAGGAGCAGGCGAAGCGCCTGCTCAAGGAGTGGCAGGAGGCCCGGAACCGCAGCCGCACCCGCGGCAGGCCGTGAGACGGCGTGCTGGCCCCGGCCGGAGAAACCGCCTCCGGCCGGGGCCGCGCTGTACCCTTTCACGCCGGCTCCCAGTAGAGCTCTCGGGCCCGGCGCAGCCGCGCGGCCACGGCGGGCCAGTTGACCACGTTCCACCAGTTCTCCACGTACGCTGCCCGGTCGTTGCGGTACTTGAGGTAATACGCGTGCTCCCACACGTCCAGCGGCAGGAGCGGCACCACGTCCCACTGGCTCAGGTTCTGGTGCTTCTCCGCCGTGAGGATCTCCGTACGGTTCGCCCGCGGGGACCAGACCCAGATGGCCCAGCCTCCCCCCTCCACGCCCTCCGCCGCGCGGCTGAACTGCTGCCGGAACCGCTCGAAGCCGCCGAAGTCCTGCTCCATCTGGGCGATGAGCTCCCGGTCGGGCTCGCTGCCGCCGGGCGCCATGCTCTCCCAGAAGAGCGTGTGCAGGTAGTGGCCGGCGCCGTTGAAGGCCAGCTCCCGTTCCCAGTGCTTCACCAGGGCGAAGTCGCCCGAGGCGCGCGCCTCGGCCAGCGCCCGTTCCGCCCGGTTCAGCCCCTCCACGTAGGCGCGGTGATGCCGGTCGTGGTGCAGCCGCATCGTCTCGGCGTCGATGTGCGGTTCCAGCGCGTCGTAGGCATAGGGCAGCGGCGGCAGCCTGTGCTGGCCCGGCGGCACCGGTCTGAGCCCTCCGGGTCGCCCGTCGCCGATCGCCGGTGCGGGTGCCCCGGCCGCCAGCGCCTGGACGAGGCCGTCCAGAGCCTCGTAGGCCTCCGCCATCAGCGCGTCCGGGCGGGCGCGCATCCCCTCTGCGTCCTCCTGCAGCCGGGCGAAGCGCTCCTCCCAGCGCTGCACCTCCCTGGCCGGCCAGCCGCCGGCCGCGAGGGCGGCGATGTGGGCCCGCACCTGGCGCGCCCACTCGGCCACGTGCTGGTAGGCCATGGCCGCCGCGTCGTATGTAGGGAACTCAAACACGCCGGGTCTCCCCTCCCTTCGCTGCACTACTGTATGCAGCGGAAGGGAGCGGTCGACCCGGCGCCAGCTTCAGCTCTTGGGGTTGAACGTCACCGCGGTCAGGAAGGCGAAGATGATAGCCGCGGCGATCCCGGCGCTGGTCATCTCGAACATGCCGGTGAGCGCGCCGACCAGCCCGTGCGCCTCCAGCTCCTGGAGGGCGCCCTTGACCAGCGAGTTGCCGAAGCTGGAGATCGGCACTGAGGCGCCGGCGCCGGCGAACTCCACCAGCTTGTCGTACAGCCCGAGCCCGCCGAGAATGCCGCCGGCCACCGTGAAACCGGAGAGCACGTGGCCAGGGCTCAACTTGGTATTGTCCAGGATGACCTGTGCGACGAGGCAGATGAACCCGCCGACGAGGAAGGCTTTCAGGTACATCATCGGGTCATGCCTCCAGTGCCACCGCGTGGGCGATGGCCGGGATGTTCTCCCCCTGCTGGAACGTGGTCGGCGAGAGCAGAGCGCCGGTTGCCACCACCAGGATCCGACGCAGCTTGCCGCGGGCCATCTCCTTCAGCAGGTGGCCGCAGGTGACGATGGCGGAGCTGGCGCAGCCGCTGCCCCCGGAGTGCACGTCCTGCCGGGTGTGGTCGTAGATCATCGCCCCGCAGTCGTTGTAGTTGCCGCCCAGGATCAGGTTGCGCTGCGCTGCCAGCTGCCTGGCCATATCGCGGCCGAAGCGGGCGAGGTCGCCGGTGACGATCAGGTCGTAATCCTCGACCCGGCGGCCGGTTTCCCGCAGGTGGGCCTCGATGGTGTCGACGGCGGCGGGCGCCATGGCGGCCCCCTGGTTGAAGGGGTCGGCAATGCCGAAATCGACCACCCTGCCCGTGGTGCAGTAGGTGATGCGGGGCCCCTCGCCGATGGCGGCGAGCACCACGGCCCCGGCCCCGGTCACCGTGTACTGGGCGTAAGGCTTGCGCTGGTTGCCGTACTCGGTGGGGTACCGGTACTGCCGCTCTGCGGCGGCGTTGTGGCTCGAGGCCGCGCAGAGCACCCGGTCGGCGTAGCCGCCGTCGATCAGCTGGGCCCCGATGGCCAGCGACTCGCAGAAGGTGGAGCATGCGCCGTAGAGCCCGTACATCGGCACACCCACCTCCAGACCGCTGAACGAGGCGGAGATGATCTGGTTCAGCAGGTCGCCGGCGAGGAAGTAGTCCACCGCGGGCGGCTTCCCCGTGATGCCGGCCTTTTGCAGGGCGAGATTGCAGGCGTCGATCATCATCTGGCGCTCGGCCTTCTCGAAGGACGACTGGCCGAGCGTCAGGTCGGGGTAGGTCCGGTCGTACTCCTGGCCCAGCGGCCCCTGCGCCTCCAAGGGGCCGGCCACCGCAGCCGCGCCGATGATCACCGGTGGCTGCTCCAGCTTCACCGTCTGCGGACCGATGCGTTTCCTGGCCACGGCCGATCCCTCACCGTCCGAGCCGGAGGAGGCCGGCCACGATGCTCACTGCGAAGGCCGTCACCACGCCGAAGACGATCACCGCCCCGGCCAGCTGGAACATGCGCCCGCCGACGCCGAAGACGAGCCCTTCCCGCTTGAACTCCAGCGCCGAGGCGGTCATGGCGTTGGCGAAGCCGGTAACCGGAACCGCCAGGCCCGCGCCGGCGTGCCGCGCCAGCTTGTCGAAGAGCCCCAGGCCCGTGAGCAGGGACGAGAGGAAGATGAGCGTCGCCACGGTGGGATTCGCGGCATCTTTGTGGGAGATGCCCAGCACCGCCTCCCAGAAGTCCGTGAGGCCCTCGCCGAGCACGCAGACGAGGCCGCCGCTGACGAACGCCATCACGGCGTTGCGAAGCCGGGGCGGGCTCGGCTCGGCCCTGGCCACCATCCGCTGGTAGAGTGCTCGCTCCGTCTCCTGCGACGGCCCCTGTTTGATCGTCACGCTCCGACACCTCCGGAGGGATAGTCTCCGTCTCCGGCGGGGTCCATATGCGAAAAGGCAGGCGCTCTCGCCTGCCTCTTCCGCGGGCCATCCCCGAACTGCCGCCGCCGCGCCCCCTTGGGGACGAAACGGTCACCGGCCACCGGGGATAGCGACCTTGGCGTGAACCAGGGTCACCACCCCCTTCCTGTTGCGTGAACTTGCGGGCTGGCCAGCCGCAATGCCAGTTTACCCCCGTCCGGCGGAGCGGATCAGCCCCGCGAACAGCTGGACTCGTTCTTTCCGCTGATAATCTTGCGGATGGAGTCGTATCCCAGGTGGAACTCCCGCATGAGCTGCTCGATGGTCGCCCCTTCGGCGCGGCGCTGGCGGATGCGCTCGTTTCGCCGGGCCAACTCGGCGCGGGCGCCGCTGCGGGCGCCCCACGGGAGACGCTCGTCACCCCGGGGGATGTAGAGTTGCTCGCCGGCGGCGTACCGCTGAACCGCGGCGAGCAGTTCGGCGGGGAGGACGTCTGCAGCGTTCCGGTAACGTGCCAAGGTGAGCCAGGCCTCCTTCGTCTTGATGCACAAGACAAAAAACCGCAGGGCAACGCCCCGCGGTCAGGCCTGGTGACGCGTTCAGGCAGACGCTGCGGGAGCGTGCCGGCTGTTGCGCACGTGAGCGCGCGCGGTCGCGGTGGCGCGCAGTTCAATCCAAGCGCCCATCAACATGCCGGCACCTCCTCCCTTCGTGGTCTTGCACCGCATCCATCTTACCTGCCGGGACAGACTGTTGTCAATCGCCAGATGTCTGTGCGCAGCCCGCCAGCCGCGGCTAGTGCGGGCGTTCCCGCCTGAGGAGGTAGACGCCCGCCGCCAGCAGCGCCAGCGGCACGGCGAACCGCAAGAGCGGGCCGAGTACCGTGAGGAGCGTCATGCCCAGGCAGATCCAGGCCACCACCCGGGCCCACTGCTGGGCGTGGCCGGTCTCCCGCCAGACCAGGCCGAAGGTGACGGCCAGGCCGAAGAAGAAGAGCCAGCTGGTGCCCGCCCACGGCAGCAGCCATTCGAGGAAGGCGACGGCCGCCAGGGTGAGGAGCACTCCGGCGGGGATGATCGCCCACCACTGGTCACGGTTGCCGGAATAGACCATGGCGAAGCCCAGCCCCGCGAGGCCCAGCATCAACGGCCACATCAGCGCTTGCCAGGGCAAGATCACGATGCGCAGGTTGCCGAGGAGCAGCAGCACGCCCGCGGTGATCAGCACGGCTCCCCACAGACTGCTCCGTTCCTTGTGCCCAGTCTCCATGTTGCGCACACCCTTTCTGCGAGGCCTTCTGCAGGTAAGACGACGGGTGCACGTCCTTCCCCTTCACCTCTTTACACGGGAACGCGGTGTCCTGTATACTGAGCATCAGTAGTGTACTGGCTCTATATAACAAGGGGAGTAGCCAGCCTGGTCCATCCAGGTGGGGCAGTCGGTCATTGCGGGTGAACGCCCCCGGCTGTCCCGGTCGCCAGCGCAAGTCTGGGGCATGGCAAGACCTTGGTTCCAAATCGGAACAAGGTCTGCCATGCCCCTTTGGTTTACAGGGATGCCGCAGGAATGCCGCGGCGGTCCTGGTGGCAGGCTTCGGCTGCGAACCGCGGGAACAGGTAAGGAGGACGGGTTGCGGTGCACACCTTCGAGTTGGCCGCGTTCTTTCTGTTTGTAATCTTTGCCACCTGGCTGGACCTGTTCGTACTGCACAAGGATGATCACGACATCGGGCTCAAGGAAGCGGCCATCACGTCACTGGTGTGGATTCTGCTTGCACTGCTCTTCAGCGGCTACGTGTACTGGCGCTACGGCGCGGAGATGTGGATGCAGTATATCGCAGGCTACACCATGGAGAAGGCGCTCAGCGTCGACAACCTCTTCGTCATCGCGACGATCTTCGGCTTCTTCGGCCTCCGCGGGGGCCTGCAGCACCGGGCGCTGGCGTGGGGCGTCATCGGCGCCGTCATCATGCGCTCCATCCTCATCTTCCTCGGCGTGGAGGCGGTCGAGCGGTTCACCTGGTTGCTCCCGGTCTTCGGCGTGTTCCTGCTGATCACCGGGTTCAAGATGCTCCGCCACGACGACGAGGAGCCGCAGTCGCTGGAGGAGAACCGGATCTACCGCCTGGTCTCCCGCGTGCTGCCCACCTATCCCGGCTTCGACGGTCACGCCATCATCACGAGGAAGTCGGGCCGCTGGCAGCTCACGATCCTGGGCATGTCGATCGTCATGGTGGAGGCCACCGACCTGCTCTTCGCAGTGGACTCGATCCCGGCGGTGATGGGCATCAGCCAGGACTTCTTCATCGTGCTCACCTCGAACATCTTCGCCGTCCTCGGCCTGCGGGCGCTCTACTTCCTGCTGGCCGGCATCCTCGACAAGTTCCGCTACCTCAGCGTCGGTCTGGCCTTCGTCCTGCTCTTCATCGGCGGCAAGATGCTGGCTACCCCCTTCGGCATCCACGTGAAGACGTGGGTCTCGCTCACGGTGGTGCTCGGCACAATCGCCGTGGCGATTGCGGCCTCGCTCCTGATCCCCGAGAGAAGCTCGCCCCAACAGGCGGACTGAGGTTCAATGACAGCAGGCGGCATCCCGCAAGTGTAGACATCCAACAGTAACTGTCACAGGAACAACAAAGGCTTGCGGGTTCCGGGCTCCTTGGCGTTGTCCCGGAAATCGTGGAAATTCAAAGTGGCGGCCCTCAAGCCCCGTTTGGTATAACGGGGGTGGACAGTAGGAAGGAGGTTGCCGCCACTGATGTCATTGTACCGCGGGAAGACCA
>Ga0134099_1000807_pt1 | contig 33550 bp, 31 predicted proteins | sample 10_taG_2_FD_105482 | JGI IMG/M metagenome (GOLD analysis project Ga0134099, IMG submission 105482) | Switchgrass degrading microbial communities from high solid loading bioreactors in New Hampshire, USA - 10_41_5_180_A2 metaG | ecosystem: Engineered > Bioreactor > Semi-continuous > Anaerobic >...
GGCAAGCTTGTGGCTATCGGTGCAGTACGTGAATGCGGTCCCGTAACTCTCCTCGATCCAAAGGAAGTACCCGATGACGCGCTGATAGTGCCTATTGCCATGATGGGCGCACCAACAGTACTCAGTGAGAAAGCAATCGGTGGCAACGAGTATAAGACCCTGTATGACATGGTGTCGCAGTTCTATGGCAGGAAAATTTATGCCTTTATGCCTATCGAGGCCGGAGGGGTCAACAGTATGCTGCCTATAGCAGCGGCAGCTCGAATGGGAATGCCTCTTGTTGATGCAGACGGCATGGGTCGCGCTTTCCCGGAACTCCAGATGGTAACTTTCACAATTGGAGGCATAAGTGCCACACCAATGGCACTGACCGATGAAAAAGGCAATTGCGTCATCTTCCAGACTATAACAAATAAATGGACCGAAGAACTGGCCCGTGCGGTAACAATGAGCTGTGGCGGCAGCGTTTCGGTGTGTCTGTATGCTATTGATGGGAAAACGTTGAAGGAATATGCTGTTAAGAACATCATTACCCGCAGCGAGATGCTGGGACGGGCAATACGCAATTTAAAAAACTGTACGGATGGAACACCGGAGGATATGTTCTTTAAAACCACCGAAGGATTTAAGCTTTTCAAGGGCAAGATCGTCGATGTACTACGCGAGACGAGGGGAGCTTTTAATTTCGGCAAGGTTGTAATTGAAGGCATAGGCGAGTATAAGGGACATAATGCCCATGTCGAATTCCAAAACGAGAATCTTTTAGCCTGTGTGGACGGTGAGATAGTTGCGACGGTGCCTGACCTTATCTGTCTTGTTGACATCGAGACCTTCGTCCCTGTAACCACCGATGGGCTGAAATACGGCAAGCGCGTTTTTGTAGTAGGCCTCAAATGTTTTGAAATGTGGCGTACCCCGAAAGGGCTTGAATTGGTTGGACCTCGCTACTTTGGCTGTGATACCGACTATATACCTGTTGAAGAACGAGTGAAAGGAGGCCTTCTATAATGTATAAGCTTGGTATTGATGTAGGTGGAACAAATACCGACGCTGTTTTGATAGACGAAAACCTTAGGATAGTGGCTGAAGTAAAGAATCCCACCTCCGACGATGTTTATGAAGGTATCATCGGCGCAGTCAGGTATGTACTGGCGCAGTCCGGGATAAACCCTGCAAAGGTGGGCCAGGCCATGCTGGGAACAACCCAATGCACAAATGCGATAGTTGAGCGAAAAAATTTGGCGCCTATTGCTTTGCTGCGTATCGGCGCGCCGGCTACAATGGGCATCCCTCCCATGACCGATTGGCCGGATGATATAAAAAATGTTGTTGTGGCCCAAACAATTATCAGCGGCGGATTTGAGCACAACGGCAAAGAGCTGGCCCCTCTGGACGAAGCTGCGGCATGCAGTTTTTTTGAAAGTATTAAGGGTAAAGTGGAATCTGTAGCCATATCCTGTGTTTTCTCAACAGTGAGAAATGATCATGAGCTCAGGGTTGCGGAGCTGTGCCGCCAAATATTAGGCGACGATATTCACATCTCCATCTCCAGCGAGATTGGTTCAATGGGACTCATTGAGAGAGAAAATGCCACTATTCTCAACTCCGCCCTGTGTAAGATCGCCAGGAAGTTTACCGAAGGCTTCGCCCGTTCTCTTGCCGACCTTGGAGTGACCAACGCAGACATCTACCTGTCCCAGAACGACGGTACTCTGATGACAATGGCCCATGCACGCCGTTATCCGATTTTGACGATAGCCTGCGGACCAACTAACTCAATACGAGGTGCGGGCTACCTGTCAAGGCATGAAAACGCTCTTGTTATTGATGTTGGAGGCACAACCACCGATATCGGTGTCATCCAGAACGGCTTCCCACGGGAATCAAGTATCGCAGCTACCATCGGAGGTATCCGCACAAACTTCCGTATGCCTGACGTACTCACTATCGGTCTTGGTGGCGGTTCCATAGTAAGGCAGCACGACGACGGCACAATAGCAGTAGGTCCGGACAGTGTTGGCTACCGCATTACTGAAAAAGCACTGATATTCGGAGGCGATACCATTACAGCCACTGACATTGCCGTTCGGCTTGGTATGTATGAACTTGGCGACAGGTCTAAGGTGGCCTGGATTGATGAGGCTTTTGCGCTCAAAGCTATGGATGTCATCCGTGAACAGGTTGAGAATGCGCTGGACACTATGAAGGTATCCAACTCTGATGTTGACGTTATCTTAGTGGGCGGCGGTTCCATAATCCTCCCGGAAAAACTGGCGGGCGCCAGGTCTGTTATTAAACCCGATTATTTTGGTATGGCTAATGCTATAGGTTCAGCCATGTCAAAGGTCAGCGGTGCCTACGAAAAACTTATCGATTACAATAGAATTCCTCGAGACGAAGCACTGGCACAGGCTAAGGCTGAAGCTATAGAGATGGCGGTGCAAGCAGGTGCAATTCGTGAAACAGTGGAAATAATTGATGTTGAGGATGTGCCTTTGGCTTATTATCCGGGAAATACGAACCGGATTAAAATCAAGGCTGTGGGAGATTTGACAAGCTAATCCTTTATACTGGACATAAATTAATCAGGCTCACCAAATCTATGAGCCCCCGCTTTATAAGCTGGGGGCTTTTTTCTGTCATTTACGATAAGAACTCAATCTTTTTTAGACCCATGGCACAGTTTTATAAAAAAAGTCTTTTTATGTGCAAGATTCTCTATGTAAAGGAATGTCCAAGATTATGACAGTACACCATGCCTCGTTCTGAGTTTATACATTTGTGTTATATAACTTATTACCTCTCTAAATAACTCTATAACTCTCTCTGTCTTATACTTCTGTCTTTACCTTACCTCGCTGTTTATTCTGTCCTACATATTCCTTACAGATGTCTGCAAAAGCCTCCATGGCTGGAATCATCTGTTTACCTTAAAGAATCACTAAATAAAGCTTCAATTTGCTTCTTCGGTTTTTTATCTAATATCTCACCGGAAAGAACATCTAAGATAAAACTTTTTATTTCATCTGTTTTTTGTGAATGATAAATTTATATTTTTAACAATCTGTTTCGATGTAGCTCGAGTATTCATTATTGACAACGGGATTTTGGGGAACATATCAATATTTTATATCTGTTTTCAATAAACCGTAAATAAAATAATCGCACCATGTATTGACCATTTTCCCTTGCCGAATCATACCCTCTCGCGTAAAACCACACTTTTCAAGAACCTTCCATGAGCTAATATTTCGAATGTCTACATCCGTCCAGATGCGTTGCAATTCCGTATGAGTAAAGCAGAAATCAATAATTGCTTTCATAGCTTCTGTCGCCATTCCTTGATTTTGATAAGCTGGAGCAATCCGCAGAGCAACCTTTGCCATGCGGTTATTTTCGATTAGATAAATCCATGCTTCACCAATGACCTTATCACTTTCATTCAATGCAATACCCCAATGAAAGCTCTTTGTATTTTTCTTAGCCTTTTCAAACAGCAGTTCCGGATTTTTATCCGTCTTTCCTGCCGGCTTGCCCCAGTAGGTATACATTGACTTATCAGACATCCATTCTTTCAGTGCCGGAACATCGGACGGAAGTAACTGCCGCAATGTCAATCGTTCAGTCCTCAATATAGGTTTGTTTACAGTATAATCTGCAAGTGCCATTACAGTCCCCCCTTGAAAGTTAAATTCTTTCGCTCAGTCAAATACTCTGCTTTCCTCATTTATTTTCATCGTGCGCTGGATATCTTAATTTTACAAAGTATAAGCTATACTTCAACCCTTTTTTGAAAAATAATGTAAAAGTACCTCGTCATTGGCAATTCATGCAATGATGGAAGCCTGTTTATGTCTATATTGATTATTTGTCCTTCTCTCTGGACTCATATGATATTCTGTTTCACATTTTCTTATTGATTACTTGATGATAACTTTATTAAACAGCGAGATTAATTCCTCTTCATCTAACTGTGCATCAATTAATAAATCTTCAGGATCATCAATCAGAGCCTTTTTCCTCAAGGTGGCTGGCATATCTCCAAACAATGGATTTGCATCTTCTGTTGTTCCAATGTACCCGGCGGTAAATATTCCCTAAAGCTTGATTTTGAAAAGACACCCTGCATTTTTTACAGAGTGCCTCACTACAAATATCTCTTACACCATAACGGCCACCGTCATGCCGGACTTGATAGGTGTATTGCATTGTGCAATACTCATAATACGTAATCCGTTATTAAAATGCAATTTGCTTGTGGTATAAACAGCAATCTACAGCTCTCACCGAATACAGCGGGCAACTTGTCCGAAGACTGGCTGAGAAGATTACAGTCTGTGAAGATAAAATCACCGTGAAATTAAGTCCAGCATCACAAGACTCGGAATACACGGTTTTCTTTTCGTGCAGGAATATTAGAGTTAATGATTTCCGGATATCCCAGTACAAGGTTTCCTATACCTTCATACTCTCCAAAAATACCAAGTTTCTTTAATATTTCCTGCCCCTCTTTATCTTCAAAAACCTCTTTTGCCCGGTGTATCCAGCAGCTTCCCAGCCCCAAAGAATGAGCGGCGAGCATCATATTTCCTAAAACAAGGCTGCCATCGTATACATAAGTTGTAATTGTTTTGTCGGCAAGAACAGGAATCACTACCGGTGCATTGTAAAAGGGATCTGAACGCTTCATTGGATCATATTTTGCATTAAGCTCCGACAGTTTATCCCTTGTCATTCTATCAGTCACAACGATTATTATCGGTGATTGCTTTCCCATACCACTTGCTGCATACAGACCTGCTTCAACCACGGCATCTATCATCTCCCGAGGAACCGGATCGGATTTGAATTTCTTGCAGCTGCGTCTTGTAATAATGTTCCTGATGACCTCGTTTGTCATAGCTATTCACCTCTACAAGATCTTGATTTTTATTAACATCTATATCACAGCCTTAACCGGCTATTACTGTTCTCATATAAAATCATAAATGAAATGAGACACTTTTATCCACTGCTTCTCCCTATTACCGTGTAAATATCTTTACATTGGAACATGCCAATTGGTTTTTCGGTATCACATTTTCCAAATCTTCGGCCAAAGCGTCCCATTGCTGTATAAAGCTAAAAAGGCGCGAAATTTCGCTTTGCTGAACTGCCCATTTCTGATAAGAATTTCTTGCTCTACTCCCCTCATTCTGATCAGATAGCCTGTTTCCTTAAAACCATTTCTGAGATAAAAGCGTTTACGGCGTTCCAGTTCTCCGGTTTTATCGATATTACAATGTTCAATGGATACTATCACCTTTTTCATCGGATAAAGTTTATGAAGTTCATTCAAGATTTCACTTCCATATCCCTTTGAACGTAATTCCTTGTCAACTGCAAAGAACATAACAAAAACTTGTCTGAATTGGACTGCAATATATATGAATCCACACAATTTTTCATTATCATAAAAAGAGAGAAACTTTGTATTCCAAAGCTTTGACATGGCAACCATCATCCAAAAGGGCATGCGCTCATTTGGAGGGAACGAATCAAAATAAAGTGCCTTCACGTCTTTACTTTTCAATTTTACTTTTTTCACCTTAAGTTCCATATGACACTCCTTATATCATATAGTTAAAGTTTTGTTCTTTGCATACTCCATAAATTCAAATCTATCTGTCTCATATTTTCGATACCACCATCCCAATGTGGCTCGGGTTGATGGAATTAATGCCATTTTATTTATTATACTTTCGGGTATACGAATGCCACATGTTTTATACTTGCATAAAATTATTTCAAGTTTATTTTCAATTCTGGAAATCCTGTTCCGGTGGCAGATTAAAATTCACTTTTTGCAACTGTAAATATCTTAAACTCTTTCATACTGTATAGAATTCCAACTTATTATTCTTTATCACTTTGATATTTCCAAACAATAATGTATTGGTCTAATAGAACTGGCATTATCCCAAATCTTAGTATCATCAATTCTCGAATATCTTTTGGAACTACTTCATCAATATGAAGGGTTTCCCTTTTGATAACCGGTCTCTCATCATATTCATAGAAACCACCATCTAACCATACATGCCACACTTCTAAAGTATACGTGTGACTAAGAGCATCTTCAATATACTTAAGAAATAATTTTGCCCTACCTTGCGTAAAGTAAGCCCACTCCAAGCAGACACCATACTCTTTATCCGTATAGTCAGATACTTTCATGAACTTATACGGAGAAAATTTTTCATCAACGCCACTGTCAAAAACTGTTCCTGCATCAACATTTATCTCTAACGGATATTCTTCAGATGGTCTTACCTCATCCAGCGGACAATTTGCTGCGCGGGCTGCTTTGCGCTTTCCACTCTACTAAAGTCAAGGGCTGTTTTTACTTTGTTTGCCGTAAAACTTCGTACAGCAGCGTCCGCTTATTATAACGCCGGTTAATAGTCTATCTCCTCGAATAATCTAAATCTATATATTTATACACATCATCCCTGGTAACAAGGTCATAAGGGATGTAGATGGTCTTCTCCACCTGAAGTCCTTTAGCAATCCTGAAAGCTGCCTCAATCGCCTTTATTCCCTGTCCTTTCGCATCCTGAAAAACGGTGGCTTCCATCCTTCCGCCATTTATGGCATCTAATGCATCAGGAATTGCATCCACCCCGAATATTAATATATCATTTAATTTATCTACTTCTTCGACAGCTTTCAAAGCGCCCAGAGCCATTTCGTCATTTTGAGCAACCACTGCGTCAATATGCTGTCCTGACTGCAGCCAAACCTCCATTATGGCTTTTGCTTCATCCCTTGACCAGTTTGCACTTTGCTCAAACAGCACTTTTATACCGGGGTATTTTTCAAGTATCTCCTGAGCTCCTTTTCTGCGGCCTATTTCAGCATCGTGTCCAATAGGTCCCCGCAATATTACTATATTTCCCTTGCCTTGCAGCTTTTTAGCCACATACTCCATCTGAATCCTGCCAGATTCTTCAGAGTCGGACCCTACATAAGTCTCACACATATCCTGGTTTGCAACTATATTATTTACAGTCAGAATTGGAATACCGGCTTTGTTTGCGGATTGTACCGCCAACTTACAACCTTCGACAGAGCATGGATTGAGAATAATCACATCCACCTTGCGTACTATAAAACTCTCTACATGTGAAATCTGGTACTCGCTCTTTCCCTGTCCATCAGCCTCGATAAGCTCAATATCCAACTCCTTAGCCTTTGCACTCAGCGCTTCTTGAATATTCTGAATAAATTCATTCTGCAGATTCTGATATGAAACGCCAACTTTTATCCTCTCATCGTTGGATGGCTGTGTCTGAATTGTTCTTTCCTCAACCGCATTTCCTTTAGTATCAAGCATTTCCAACGTATTTTCGTTACGGCACCCCACAACTCCGCTGCCTAACAGAATACAAATGCCAATAATACTTAATATGCTTTTAAATTTCCACACACCTGTTACCTTCTTTCGCATCTATTTTGCCGTACAGCAGCATAGCTGTGTAAATAATATAATACCACAAAAAGAGGGAATGAGCATCCACCCCCTCTTTTTGGCAACAACTTACTTAACAGGTTATTACTTGAACTGTGCAAGATTTTCCTTTGTAACCAGTTGGTAAGGAATCATGTATTCCTTTTCAACCTTTTCGCCCTTTCCAGCCATTACTGCAACTTCTACAGCTTTAGCTCCCTGTCCTCTTGAATCCTGGAAAACAGTACCTATCAACTTGCCTTCTTCAACTGCTTTTAGTGCATCCGGAATAGCATCAATACCGATAACTTTTATATCATTCTGCTTGCCTGCAGCTTCAATAGCTTTATATGCACCGAGCGCCATTTCATCGTTTTGTGCAATAACAGCATTTATTTCCATACCTGACTGCAGCCAGTTTTCCATAAGAGCCATTGCTTCAGCGCGGTCCCAGTTTGCTGTTTGTTCAGCTACAACTTTAATATCCGGATAGTTCTTCAATACTTCCATTATACCATTCGTTCTGTCAACCTCTGCAGAGTGTCCATTAGGCCCGTGGATAATAACGATGTTTCCTTTTCCACCCATTTGCTCTGCAGCATACTGCATTTCAATCCTTCCTGATTCAACGCTGTCAGAACCCACATAGGATGTTGCTTTGTCAAGATTTGCGACTTCAGCATTTACAACGATTATTGGTATATTTGCTGCAGCTGCCTTATCAACTGCAGGCACACACCCATCTCTGTCAAAAGGATTAAGTATTATGGCATCAACCTTTTGAGTTATAAAGTTCTCAATCTGGGATATTTGATTCTCAGCTTTTCCCTGTCCGTCAGTTTCAATTAGTTCTATACCTAATTCCTGTGCTTTTGCCTTTACAGCATCCTGAATGTTCAAAATAAATTCATTTTGCAGGTTTTGATATGTTATACCGATTTTAATTTTTTTGTCTGCTGGTTTTCCAGCGTCATTATTAGATTCTGATGTTTTTGCCGTTTCTGCTTTTGTTGCATCAGCTTCAGGAGATTTGGAGCTTCCACATCCTGAAAGTAAAGTAAAGGTGAGCATAACTAATGTTACTAATGCAATGATTTTCGTTTTCTTCATAATAATCCTCCTCTTATGACATTTTTATTTATGTTTGTCCTGTATGAAAGGGTCTTTCCATACAGGTTACAAATCCTATTCCTTATTTCTCTTATCAAAAAGGACGGCTGAAATAATTATTATACCTTTTACTATTTGCTGGTAATAGGATGAAACGTTAAGAAGATCCAGACCATTGTTCATAACACCTATAATCAGAGCTCCAACTATCGTTCCCCCTACGCTTCCAACACCACCGGTCAAGCTGGTTCCTCCGATAACAACGGCCGCTACTGCATCCAGTTCATATCCCTGTCCTATAGCCGGTGATCCTGTCATTACCCTTGAAGAAAGAACTACTCCGGACAAGCCTGCCGTTAAACCAGCTATGGCATATACAGCTATTTTAATTAAATTTATATTTAATCCGGACAACCTTGAGGCTAACTCATTTCCGCCTACAGCATAAATGTGTCTTCCAAATTTGGTATATCTCAAGATAAAAGCACCAATCACAATGGTTAATAAAAGAATGTATATAGGTATAGGTATGCCAAAAAGATACCCTCCTCCAATATTATTGTACGCATCACTCAGGTTAATAACGGGCCTTCCGTTTGTGTACACCATCGAAGCTCCTCTGGCTATGGTAAGCATACCAAGCGTAACAATAAAGGGAGCAACCTTGCCATAAGAAATTATTACTCCGTTAATTACACCACATAATAGACCTACCGCCAGGCCTATCAGAATAGGTACAATCAGCGGATATGTGTCAGGGTGCGCAAAAGAGCAAGCTGTAACTGCTGAAAGTGCTAATATAGAGCCAACCGAAAGGTCAATTCCTCCGGTAATAATTACAAAGGTCATCCCCACAGCGATGATTCCGTTTATCGAAATCTGCCTCAATACATTTAGCACATTCTCAATTGTCAAAAACGTAGGCGATAGTATGGATAATACAGCGCAAAGTAACACGAACGCTATATACAAGCCAAATTTTGATACATACTTTAATAGGGTATTTCGTCCTGTGCTTTGTATTATTCCACTCCCAACTGATTTTGTTTCAATGTCCATGAAACTGCTTCCCCCTTCTCGTGCCCTGTAGCACAAAACATTATTTTTTCCTGATCCATTTCACTTTTATCAAATTCACCGGTTATTCTGCCTTCATGAAGGGCTATGACCCTATCACTCATACCCAATATTTCAGGCATTTCCGAAGATATCATAATTATTGCCTTGCCTGCTTCTGCCAATGAATTCATTATTTTATATATCTCTGCCTTTGCGCCTACATCTATTCCCCTTGTAGGCTCATCAAGAATCAGAATATCAGGATTGCATAAAAGCCATTTTGCAATAACTACCTTTTGCTCGTTTCCTCCGCTTAATGAATTTACTATCTGGTTTCTATCCGGTGTCTTTATACTTAAAGCATCAATCTGTGCATCAGCCACTTTTTTCTCTTCATTAATCCTGATTAATTGCTTAAGCATGCAGTAGGCACTAAGATTCGCAAGAGTAATATTATTTTTTACGGAGCTTTTAAGGTTTAAGCCAAGAAGCTTTCTGTCTTCTGTCACCAGTGCTATGCCCTTGTTAATGGCATCTTTAGGTGAATTTATGGTTACTCTTTCACCATTTATAATTATTTCTCCGCTGTCAATTTTCCTTGCACCGAAAATGGCCTCCATAACTTCAGTCCTTCCGGCTCCCATGAGGCCTGCAACCCCAAGTATCTCGCCTCGCCGGACCTTGAAAGTAATATCCTTGCATATGCCTTTTATATTGAGCTTTTTTACTTCCATCGCTATATCACTTATTTTAGCGTTTCTTTTTGGAAATACGCTTGACAACTCTCTTCCTACCATAAGACTTATAAGCTTTTGCTTGTTCAGTTCACTCGTAGGCTTTGTATCAATGTAGGCCCCATCTCTCATAACTGTGATGTAATCTGAAATCTGGAAGATCTCATCCATCTTATGCGAAATATAGATAATGGCTTTTCCTTTAGAAACCAGTTTGCGGATTATTTCAAACAGCTTTTCTACCTCTCTGTCAGATATTGCTGAGGTTGGTTCATCCATTATTATAATGTCCGCATTGTACGATATAGCCTTAACTATCTCAACTACCTGCTTTTCCGCCACACTAAGGGATGCTAATTTGGCACCGGGATCAATCTTGATTCCGATTTCTTCGAAAAGCCTCAGTGTCATGCTTCTAAGCTCTTTCCTGTTTAATATATTTAAAAACTTATATGTAGGCTCTCTTCCAACAAATATGTTTTCAGCTACAGTCATATCAGGAATCGGGTTTAGTTCCTGATGAATCATTGATATCCCCAGGTGCAACGCTTCCTTTGGGTCATTTATATTTACCCTTGCACCCTTTAAAATAATTTCACCTGCATCAGCTTTGTATATTCCTGTTAAAACCTTCATCAAGGTTGACTTTCCAGCGCCATTTTCACCCATAAGAGCATGGACGGAGCCTTTTTTCAAATTGAATGATACATTATCCAAAGCTTTTACTCCCGGAAAGGTCTTGGTAATATCCTTCATTTGCAGGATATAGTCTGCTTCTGAGCTCATATATATCCCCTTTCTTCCAAAGCATGGACTAACGGTTATCTATTAATTCCCTTACAATCTTTATCCATTCAGCAAACCTCTGAGGCTGGTTTTCACATGTATGGGTGTCCTTAAGGATGACTTCCATTACACAGCCATGGGTAGCTTCAAGGGCGTCTTTTACATATTTCCTTATGACTTCCGGGTCATATCCCGAAGCCAAATATGACGGGTTGGGCTTCCAAGAGAAAATATAACGGTCTTTTATTTTATCAGCACACTTTGCAACATTTGCCCATGGAGATATGGAAATTCTTCGCATGTTTGGCATGGTAAATACGTCGTCCAGCTTGTCATCGAGTGCTTCACAGCAGCCATACCCATTCAACCCGAAAAGCTCAAGCAATCTTTTTTCATACTGCATAGCAAATTCTCTGTGCATTTTCGGTGATACCAGAGACATCTCCTGGGATTCAGCAGAAGCCCAAATATCGCACGGACGCACTTTATTTGCATCAAAACCAGGTTTCGGCAGTTCAGTTGTATATCCTACCCCTCCTGATGAGTGATAAGCCCCATCATTGTTAAGGCTCAATAGATTCATATCATAATACTGCTGAATCAGCCTTCTGTTGCCTTCCTCAATGATAGCCATTGCTTCATGCAGCATTTCAGGTTCCTCATACATATCTATCATCACCTGTTCCAGGCCTCTCAGGCAGCAGTAAAACTCCATTAAAGCAAACTGTATATATCTCTTGCCGACCAGTCTGACGTTTAATATGTCTCCAAAAAGCTCCTGAGCAGTCTGCAATTTTTTCAGGGATTCTTTTTCGTCATATATAACCTCGGGATACTTGATCTTTTTCAAGTCCGAAGGCTCTTTTATAACCGGTTCAAAGCCCCATGCATGACTATTGAATTTGAAGTTTTTGCTCCAGACCTTTGGAGTATGCCCAATAGTACTGTCAAAGTCCCACGCATCCCCTGAATTATTATTTACAACAGATTGCGCGGGCTCAACACCCCAGCCTGTATTTCCGATAACTTTTTCAACACACCAATCCTTCTCAACAACAAAGTCATCATTTATCTTTTCATGCCTATAAATCCGTGCGCGAAGCTTCCATTCAATCTCCCTGGCTTCATCGTTTTCACATTTAAGAGTGTCAGAAGGTATAAGTTCATGCCAGGCTCCCTCAGGGAAAACAAGTACCATTGGCCTTATATGTTCAAGTTGGTTGTGCCTTTTCCACATATCCCGCCTTTCATTCATAACAGGCATGTCCGATATTTCAGAAATCCTTTTGGCCAAATCCCGGAGAATTTTTCTCTCTTCAGAACTTATCATTATATAATTCCCCCCTATAAAATGAATAGCGTACTGACATAATAAAATTATAGTGTCTTTTATAAAAACAGTCTTTGCTGTTTCATTTGAGTTTTTAAGGTTTCATTGAACAAAATATAAAAACTGATGTTAGCCGGCGAATAATTCCCCATAAAAAAAACACCTTGCGGTGCTTTTCATTTGAAGATTAATTTTCATATTCATTTACATTATCCTTAGTTATAAGACTGGTCTTAAGTTCCACTGCTCTTGGTACCTTCTCGCCGTTTAATATTCGCAAGGCGTAAGATATTGCTTCCCTGCCGCCGGTAGGATACTTGAAAGTGGCATCAATAAGGCCATTTCTGATGAAATCCAGTCCGTTTATCTTTATTGGCAGACCTCCAATGCTTATAAACTCTATCTTAAGATTTTCACGTGTTGCAACCCTCCATGTACCAATAGCCATTTCATCGCTGTGTGCAAATACCAGATCTACTTTTGGTTCCTTTCTGAAAATCTCACCTACGCGCTCTTCAGTCTTATCTCTTTGCCAGTAGCCTACAACAGTGTAAACCACCTTAATTTCTGGGTATTTGCTTATTGCCTCTCGAAAGCCCTTTTTCCTTTCCTCAGATATCTGCAAAGATGGATCTCCCTGTATTTCCAGTATAGTTCCTCCTTTGTTTCCAAGCAATTTAGCGGCATACTCACCTGCATACATTCCAATTTTTTTATCATCACAAAATATCGACATGGTGCACTTATCCATATTAATCCCGTGCCCCATTACTATAACAGGAGTGCCCTGGCTGTAGACCTTGCCAATCGTTTCAGATAAGTACTCGCTGTCATTTGGTGTGACAATAATAAGGTCAACACCCTGTTTAACCATATTCTCAATGTCTTGTTTTTGCTTATTGTTATCGCCTGCGGCATCATAGAATATTATCTTTATATCCTCATTCTTTTCCGTCTCAGCTTTAATTTCTTCATTCATGGCAATCAACCATGGATAATCAATCAAGCTTGATTGTGAAACGCCAATCAAGTACTTTATACCGTCATCACAGTTTAAAAAATTATCCGTTAGTCTCGGCACCACAGCTAAAGCTATAAACAGGACGGAACATAATAATACTAATACAAGTACGATATGCCTTCTTTTCAACATAATTGTCTATTCCTTTACAACATGCTGTATAGTTATCAGGTATTCTTTTGCCTGTATTCCGATGGAGAAATCCCAAGCACTTTTTTAAATGCATTGCAAAAATAATGCTGGCTGCTATAGCCGACCTGCTCTGCTATTTCATATATTTTAATCATAGGATCGTTCATCAGCTTTATAGCTTCGGTTATTCTCGTTTTTATCAGGTAGTCGGTAAAGGAGATTCCCAATTCCTGTTTAAAAAGTGTGCTCAAGTAACTGCAATTAACATCCAGAGCATCTGCAATGCACTGCAGGCTGAGGTCATGCTGCATATAGTTTCTCTCTATATACTTTTTAACCTTTCGTATGATGGGCAGGCAGCTGGAATCATTAGATATATCTTTCATAATTTCTTCATAAGCTATGGGCACACCATCTATACCATCCTTTATATCTGCCTGGTATACTATCGCTTTGGTATGAATATACTTCTCAATATTACTCTCTACTTCCGCCTTCAATTCAATCCAATTTTTCCTGCTGTCAATAGTTACTATGGCAATTATATTGTCTTTATCATCCCTTATGGTATTAAAACTCCCAACAGCTGATAATATCTCTTCAAAAATATTCTGAATCGCAAATAATAGCAGCTGCCTCTCCATCTCAATATTGGATTTGTTCAAAAGAGTATCTCCCTGCAGCTTTAGAAGCGCCATTCCTAAATCCTTTCCCAGCTCAATTTTGTGAAATTTAAGCTGTTCCTGGATTTCTGCATTGACAAGTTCTCCTTTTATCCAGTCTGAAATAAACTTGGATTTAAGCAGGTTCAGGTTTTTCATAAGCTGCTCATTTGCCCAGGCATACCTTTCCTGCATCGATTTTAATTCTTTCAGTTCCTTAACAGCCTTTTCAATTATGTTCCTCAAGCCATCTTCAAATACAGGCTTCAAAACATAATCAAACACCTTTAATTTCAGAGCTCTCTGAGCATATTCAAATTCCTCGTATCCGGTTACTATGATTGTGACAATCTCAGGATTGACCTCCTTTAATTTTTCTATCAAATCAAGCCCATTTATTAAAGGCATGCAGATATCCACAAGGCATATATCCGGTTTTTCTTTCTGGGCAAGTTCTAAAGCCTCCTTACCGTTTGCAGCCATTCCAACAACAGTAATATCGTATTCGCTCCAGTTAAGAGAATCATGCAGCCCCTTCCTCGTATAAGGTTCATCATCTGCAATAAGAAGCTTAAACAAACATATCACCCCTTCACATTTTTTTAATAATCGGGTGTTTAATTTCGACAGTCGTTCCAACACCCAAAACGCTTTTCATTGTGACACCAAATTCTTTGCCATATGAAAGGCGTATCCTCTCATTTACGTTGAGTATGCCATAGCCCACCTTTTCATTACGGTTGTCATACAATGATTCATTTATCATCTTCAGCTTATCCTCTGAAATACCTACACCATCGTCTTTAACTACAAGCTTTAAAGCATTGTCTTCAATATATACCTGAATTTCTACCTTTCCCGGGCTGCCTTTTTCCTTAATACCGTGGTATACGGCATTTTCTACAATAGGCTGTAAAACCAACTTTTGCACCAATAATTGTTTAAGTTCCTCATCCATGGAAATGTCATACTCTAACATATCTCCATATCTCACCTTTAAAATTATGAGATAATTTCTGACATGCTCTATTTCTTCACCCAGGCTTATTACTTCATTGCCCTTACTCAGACCGATCCTGAAAAGGTTGGTAAGTGCGCTTATCATTTCCATTACATTGCTTGCCCCACAGTCTTTTGCCATCCAATATATAGTACCCAGTGTATTATAAAGGAAATGCGGCTTGATTTGCGACTGAAATGTCCTTAGCTCCGCTTCTCTTTTGCTCTTCTGCTCTTTGTAAACCTCCTCTATAAGGTTCCTTATTTCTGCTATCATTCTATTAAAGCTTTTTCCAAGCTGCCCTATCTCGTCATCCGATTCAACACAGAACTCTACTTCAAGATCCCCTGATTCTGCTCTTTTCATAAGTCTTCTCAACTTACTGATAGGGCCGGCTATAGATGCTGAAAATATTATTGATACACCAACTGCTAAGACAGTTACAATCAATAAAATTAGACCTGTATAAGATCTGATGTCTGATACCTCTTTCAAAGTCTCGTTCAGGGAAAACACGCCTACAATTTTCCATTTGGTATACGGAGAAATTGTATAAATAAATTGGAATTTCTGGTTTCTTATATATTTTGTAAAAACCCCTGACCCATCCTCAAACCAGCTATTCTTAACTCTGTGGACAATTTTATTAACAGGTGAGAATACAAGTTCTCCATCATGGTCAATTATATATATAAAACCTGCCTTCCCAACCTTAACATAGTTTAGCATATCCTTTAGAGAGTTTAAGTTTAAGTCAATGAGAATTATACCTGCTATTCGTCCGTTTGACGGGTCCTTTACTGCCCTGGATAAGGTTACTATCTCATCTGCACTCATTTTCTCGTATTCTGTAATTTTTCTTCCAACAGGGCTGCTTGTAATATAAAGGTTGCCGTTTTTGCTTGTACAATCCTTATACCATTTTTCTTCTACCAAAGGGTCATCCAATACTTTATACAACTCATTACTGAGAAATAAGTCATAACTGCTTATTAGCGCGATACCTTCAATATCATGGTCATTCTCGCTAAAACCTGATAAAAAGCTGCGCACTTCCGACTCCACTATCGCTCTCACATCAGGGTCACTTGTAGCCTGCATTCGAAAGAATTCCACAACCTGAGGGTGCCTCTCTATTATTCCCATCATATTTTCAATGCTCTTAATGCGGTTTTCTATATTTACGCTGGCCTGGTTTATCATCTGTATTGTAGCTTCCCTTGCCGAATTCTCCAGACTGTCGGTAAAAATGATATTTGTTAGCACACCAATTACCATTATCGGAACCAGTATGAGAGTAAGAAAGTATATAAGCAGTTTATATTTAATGCTTAAGCTATTAAATCTTTGCAACATAATATCCATCCCATGTATTTTTAAAAAGCTAGCTTAAGTTTACAACTACTATGATAATGATTTTCTTTTCACATGGCTATTGTTAATTCTTCCTATGTCTATACACATATCCTTCTTATATTATATAAGTATATAATAAGTATATAAGTTCACTTATCTTCAGTCTTTGTAAAATCATCAGTTTTTTTAATCTTTTATTGGATTTGGAGCAGTAAATCCTGAACCTGGCTTTCCAGGTTTATGAATGCTGCTCTTGCTATCAGGTCAAGACTTGCGGCGCACAACAGGTATCTTTCCTTTGCATTCCTACTACACACTCTATATGAATGGAGCTGATGGAATTGATGTCTGCGCGCTATTTTTAAAGCCTAGGTTCGAGTAATGTGTTATCAACTTGCTATTAGTATATCATTGTCACTGATACTTTTTACATAGATTTAGTGAAACTGTTCAGTCTAAAGTCGAACCTGTATTTCATTGTTTTCAACTTCAACCTCTACCATTGAACGAATGGGTTCATAAATAGGTATATCTTGATCAATAGCTTCAAAACTTACTACCAAAGAATATTTTGCTTTAAATAATGATCCCCGGCCTTTGTGACCACGAACTGCAATACAAAAAGCATCACTTAATTGATTAGATTTAATAATTGCCCAATCCTTTTGCAAAGTTCCGTTTTTTCGAGAAAAGTTGGAAATAATACCTCTATTAATTGCATCTCCAATTACCCATTAGAAATTTCCATCATCATCAATAGAACCGCCAGTTTCGAATATTCGGCGAGTAAATGTGTTGTAATCTTCGCCTACACTGCTCAATTCTTCTGGTATTGGCACTCTGAAAACATGTGCCTCTCCTTCGCCAGTCTCCAATATGTTTTCTGTAATAAATGTAATTCTATAATCATTATTTTGTGTTGCTCTTGTTACATCAGGAATACCATATCCAATTGTTCTAATTATTTCAGAATATTTGTCTTTTTCAGATGCAATTGCCCATTCTGGCCAATGTGCTGACTGAGCAATTAATGCACGATAAAGTAATGCTGGTGCATTTGGAAATATCTTTTCGATTTGCGATGCAATATATGTTACTTTAGGTGCAGCGAAAGAAGTACCAACCACATCTTTTGAAAACGCAGGCCCTTGTGGTGATTTCCGCATCAGCTCAGGACACACATCTTCAGGTGTAGCTAATGTTAACGGTTCACCTGTTTTATTAATTACTTCTGTACCACCATATTCAACAACATCAGGTTTAATCACATCCCAAATGCCAGGTCCTGAACGCGAAAATGAAGATGGTTCATCTTTTTGTCCTAATGCAATAGTATCCTCTGTCTCAGAATTACAAATAGCAATTATATATGCAAAATTAAATGCTAAATCTTTGCAGTAACAAAGCTTTCTATTATTTTTTCTCGCTCTTCTTTAATTTCATCCCACTGTATATATGCATCTTTAAATTTTTGACGCCATATATTAAAACGTTTTTGATAATGTTCCTCAGTTTCATCATCTTCTTTAATTGGTTGTGAAGGTAACATTATTCCACCACTACAACTAACACATCTTTGTTTAATATTAGCAATGAAGTCATTAATCTTACTGTTAAGCAACTCCAAATCAACATCATCCGAAGCAACTATTATAAATCCTTCTTGTAATTCTGCTACTATCTCAAATCCTAATCCTCTAAGAAATTTTACATCAGCTTTGGGGTCAATCTCTAAAAGAATTGGAATTCCACTTTTTAATTTGTGGTAATCCCTGGTCTATTCTTCGCTGAGCTCGTTCTTTCCAAAATCTAGATAGCCCAGTAGTTCTTCTTTTCATATAATTACCATGATTTACTCTATTTTGCCTATTGGCATATGTTCTAGGAGATAGGCCGCTTCCTCTTTGTAATTTTGATTTACCCTTTAATACTAGTGGAATAGGTAAATGGCCAAAGTCGTTATATTTTGGCATTACACATTCCCCTTTCTATATATTTCTCTATATTATTGCAATTTCAGAAATTGTTCTTTCTATATAATTTAGCGTGATTTTTTTAGCTCCTTCAAGAATGCTATATTTAGCGGCATTTTGTGCAACAGGCACAACATTAGCCTTAGAGCATTTTTCTAATTTTTTTGCTACCAAACTAAAATCTATCGATGGATCGACCGGTATAGCTGATAATGTCATTTTCAAGATTTTTTCAATTTCATTTGTTGAGGGTGAAGGTATCTCAATGACATCATCAAAACGTCTAAATAAGGCTTCATCTAATGAGACTTTTAAATTTGTTGTTGCAATAACCAATCCCGGTGCATCATATTCATCTAGAAGTGTAAGTAACATATTCACAATACGTGGGACTTCACCCACATCTTGATTTATGATACGAGACTTTGCTATAAAATCACACTCATCTAGTAATAAAACAACTGGTTCCTTCTTACAGTATTCAAAAACCAATCTTAGGTTTGACGCAGATTCACCAAAATATGAAGATAATAAAGAATCAAACCTCACTTTTAATAAAGGTAAACCTAAATTCCAAGCAATCCGTTCTGCACTAAATTGCTTTACCACAACCAGATGCACCATAGAAAAGTATTTTTCATTTAGGCTTCAAGTTGTACTTACTTAGCCGTTCTTTTGCCGCATATTCTTTTTCGATAGATGCTAATCTTGCTTCAATAGAAGCAGGTAAAACCATATGATGTTTTAGTTGATCTCGCTGAATAAATATACGAAACTAAAGGCATATTATTCCTTTTGCTAGTCGGTAAAGCAGTCAATTCTGTACCATGAAATGAATTAGCATTAATAGAGAATTTAGGTCTCACGTTTTGTGATATTTTTACTAAATCATCCGCTAATTTTTAATGTCCTAAATTTCTTTCTTCCTGAATTATTACAGATGCAATCTTTTTTAACGATATAATATCTTCAGTAAAAATTGCCTTAAATAATCTTTTGTAAATTTCTGCTTTCATAAAATCACAGCCTATTCATTCATTATTATTAATTTATCAATCTAAATCCACTAATTAAATTCATTTTTTTACAAACCAGAGGTCATCTTTTCATTTATCTGAAAGGAATCTTTCGACAAATTTATATAACCTAAAATAATGTACCTAGTAGTAAACGTTCGCTTCGATATATACTATTCCACTCATATCCATAAATAAATCATGTAACAGGCAAAATTCCCATTGTTTCAGTTTACTTTTGATTTGCTGCAATATTCAAAATGTCGTTTGCGTACGGTATATAGAACACTCCCTAATACTATAACATTGTAAAACATTGCTGATTTGATTCCAACGCCCATTTATTACTATTTCAACCAATTTGAGTTCTTATAGATAAAAACAAGGTTTCCAGCAATCAGCTCATACTTATCTATAGCCTGAAAACCTTTCATTTAAGTTATTCCAAACCTATTTGTCTATCTTCTTCGACATCAACATCAAGGTTTCAATAAATTTCAGTTATTGAGTGCTTTCATATGGCTATTTCGAATATTGTAATCTGAAACAGGCAGGTGTATAATAGCTTTAACTGGTAAAATAGGCAGCGATTAGTGTTGGTACGGAGTCGCTGTGATAAAAGAAAGCATTCCGCTGTGTTTTGAAAGGACGAAGGCTATGAGTGACACAATGAAAACCGTGATTGGACTGATTATTCCGCTTGCAGGAACTGTTCTTGGTGCAGCAATGGTCTTTCTTCTAAAAAGCGAAATAAAGCCGAAAGTACAAAAAGGCTTGCTTGGATTTGCTTCCGGCGTAATGATTGCAGCCTCGGTTTGGTCATTGCTCATTCCGGCTATCGATATGACGACAGAACAGGGTGGTATTATATGGCTCCCTTGTTCCGTCGGGTTTTTGCTTGGCATAGGGTTTCTGCTTCTGCTGGATACCATCATTCCTCATCTGCATATGGATTCGGGAAAGCCGGAAGGGCGCAAATCAGCATTCGGCAAATCATTAATGCTTATTCTTGCAGTAACCTTGCACAACATACCCGAAGGCATGGCTGTCGGTGTTGTATTCGCCGGATTTGCCTCAGGCAGCACAACCATTACAGCCGCAGGCGCCTTTGCACTTGCTATCGGTATTGCAATTCAGAACTTTCCGGAGGGAGCAATTATCTCTATGCCGTTACTCGGCACGGGAATATCCAAATGGAAGGCCTTTTTATACGGTGTTCTTTCAGGTATCGTAGAACCAATCGGTGCAATTTTGACTATTATCCTAACCTCATTCATCACGCCAGTCCTGCCGTATATCCTATCCTTTGCCGCCGGTGCCATGTTCTACGTTGTGATCGAGGAACTTATTCCAGAAGCACAATCCGGAACACACAGCAACATCGGAACAATCGGCGCCGCACTCGGGTTTACATTAATGATGATTCTGGACATTGCACTTGGCTGAAGCAAAAAGCGAAAGGCCATTCATTAATGTATGAAGGCCATAGAATACCCCGTTGTGCTTATAAAGCAGTGCTCTGCCTTATTCTTCCCTCTATTGCTTTAACCCAGGTCTAACCGGTTGTAGTTGATGCTGTCCTGTCTCAGCATTTCCAAACCGGGCGGATACACTTCTGTTCCTTTATAGTTGATTTTCCAAGTTCGCCCATATTGTATGGTTCAAGTTCTTTATTGTAGAATGAGATTCCAATTACAGCTTCTATAAAGATTTCTCCGAATTTCTAAACCTGAACTTCGAATATACATTCTCAAATCGAAAGTATTTTTCAATATCTACATCTTGGACATAATTGGTATTTTAGCATTTATTTCATTTAAGTACCTGTAGCACTATCCACCACATCTGTTACCCAGTACAAAGCAAAAATCCCCGGCAAGCCGCTCTACTCCTTTTTTCACATCATCACACATGCACAGGCCAAAATCCGTACACGCCGGCTGTATCCCGACAAACATTACATCACAGCCCGACTCGGCTTCGAGATATTTGAGCATCACGGTCAGCGGCAGCATATGCGTAGAAAAAGAAACGCCGCCTATATCGCAGGCCGGCACTATTTTTATCTCACCGGGCAGAAGTCCCATATGTGCAGCATCTACGACAAAAAGCACATCCGGTCCAAAATCCTTAATAACTCCGGTAAAATTCTCCGGCGCAGTCGATCCTGCGACCAAAAGCACATTATCCTGTTTTATCATGCTGCTGAGAAGCTCGATAAAATACATTCCCGCAGCATCATCAGACCTCAGGGACGACCCTATCCCCAGAAAAGCATATTTCTGTCCGGGCCGCATATTATTTTTCAGATAATCAATCATCTTCATCAAGGCACACCATCAAATCATCTTTTTTAAAGCTTGAAAGATCGATATTCTGACTGAATGATATACACTTTTTGGGGCATGAATCGACGCACTGGCAGCAGAATATGCAGCGCCCGACATTTAAATATGCCCTCATTTTCCGTTCTTCCTTCGTTCCTTTATTTACTATTTTGATTGCTCCTGCGGGACAGTAACGTACACACAGATTACAGCCAATGCAATCTGCAGGGTTATATATAAGCCTCCCCCGGTAATTATCAGCAATCTTCATTTCGCCATTCGGATAAGGTATCGTTGCAGGTTTCTTAAAAACCTGTCTGACGGCCATATTCAATATCCTTCCGGGTATGCTTTTACTCATACGGCTAGCCACCCCCTTATTATAAGATCCAGGATTATTTGTATGATTGCTGCCGGTGTTAAATACCTCCAGCAGAAGTTCACCATCTGATCGACCCTGAGCCGTGCCATTGCCGAGCGCATCAATGTAAGGATCAAAAGCACGGCAAGTGTTTTTGCAAAATAAAGTAAATAATCCAGTATAACGATTCCCGTCATGAATGGCAAAAAGATCGCTGAGATAAGAGATACCATCAGCACAAGCTCACAATCTATTGACATCCTGAATATCGCCAGCAGCTTTCCGCTGTACTCCACCAATGCACCTGATACGATTTCGGTTTCTGCTTCCGGAGAGTCGAATGGAGCCCGTTCAAGCTTTCCTTGTCCTGCGATCAATGCCGTTAAAAATGCCGGGATATTGAGCAAGATATACAGCGGATGTTCTGCATAAAACGCCGTCATTCCTGTGACAGACCATGTTTTTGCAATAAGAGACGGTGCCAGCAGCGCCATAAAAAGCGGTACCTCGTATGCAAACATCTGAGTCAGCGTACGTACCGAACCAATCGTAGCATATACGCCCCTTGAATACCATCCGCCCAAAAATGAGCATATAGTTGGAATCGTCAGAAAATACAGCACTACGATAAGATCGCCCTCAAATGAAGAAACGGCAGATCCGCCCAGGACGGGTACGCTGATAAATGCAGCAGCCACCGCAGAAAGCGATATCACAGGCAGGGTCTGAAACATTCTCCTGTTTGCATTTGCAGGTATAATAGTCTCCTTGCCAAGGAGCTTCAAGTAATCCGCCAACGGCTGATACCACGGCGGGCCCATCCGGTTTTGCAGTCTGGCATATACCTTTCTGTCAATGTATTCACATACTAGAGCATATATCAATAAAAACATAAACCCCGGAAATATACATATTTTTAACAAACTCACAAGCATACCGATCCTCTTTATATTTTATTATAATAGTTTTTGCTTCAATATTTAAATAATAAATATAATATAGAATATAGCAATTAACTTAACACTTATACGTATCTTTAATAATATTCCCGCGTTGGCAGTTTAACAGAGGACACATCTATCCCCTGCTTTTTGTACCAGTCTATACTGTACTGCCTGAGGCTCTGCCAATCCATGACCTCCGTCCTGCTTCCGGAATCGATAACGATCGCGCGGTCAGTGCAGGAATAGCACGGGTCTATGGCAGCAATCGTAATCGGCACATCCGCAAGATAACCGCCTTCCAGCATGTGCTTCACACCGCGCCAGTTTGCCTCGCTTGGCGCACGTACACGCACCCTCTCCGGCCTGTCGGTGCCATTAGACCGGATAAAGTGTATATTCTCACCGCGGGGAGCTTCCGTCCTGCTTATTACCTCGCCTGCCGGGATACGAAGCGGCGCTTTTACCGCAATATCGCCATCCGGAAGATTCTTTATGCAGAATCGTATGATATTCAGGCTTTCAAGCATTTCCTTTATACGTACGACCGTACGTCCCAAAACATCTGCACGAGTATCCGTTACGGGCTTTACAGAAACCTCGCCATATGCCGCATAAGGCTCTGTAACACGGACATCATCAGCGATACCTGCGCTTCGCGCTACCGGCCCCACTACGCCAAACCTCAGCGCATCCTCCCGTGAAAGCTTCCCAACACCTGCAAGCCTGACTGACAGCGTTGTCTCAGTCAATGCAAGATCCAGATAATATTTTATCTGGTCTTCCAAAGCATCTGCCATTTTTGATATATCCTGAAGCATCATTTCATCTATGTCCCTTCGTACGCCTCCAATGGTATTAATGCCGTAATTCACGCGGTTTCCGCAGACCTCAGCCAGTATATCCAGAACCTTTTCGCGGTCACGCCATGTGTACATGAACAATGTATCAAAGCCTATTTCATGGGCAGCAACTCCAAGCCAGAGCAGGTGGCTGTGCAGGCGCTCAAGCTCTGCCACTATCACACGAATATAGGCCGCACGCCGCGGTACCGTAAGCCCGGCCAGCTCTTCTATCCCCTGGCAGTAAGCAGTACTGTGGGTATGGGAACAAATACCGCACACACGCTCAATGAGATAAAGATCCTGGATGTAATTCCTGCTCTCACAGGCCTTCTCCAGTCCTCTGTGGTTATAACCCACACCAATAACGGCATTTACGACTTTTTCGCCCTCAAGCGTTATCTTAAAGGATGCCGGCTCCTTTAATGAAGGATGCTGGGGGCCGATCGGCAATACTATCCTGTTATTCTTGTTTTTTTTGCTCAATTGCTTCCGCCCTCCTTCTTCTCATCACCTGTCGGCGGATTATACGTCATTGTATTCCTGTCAAAATAATTAGGATTCCAGTCCTTGCGCATAGGGTAGCTTCCCTTGGGCCAGCCGTCTGGCAGCGGGTATGACGGGCCTTCAGGCAGGCCCTCGACAACCGCGCCGAACAGATCCACCAGCTCCCGCTCATGCTGTTCCAGTGACGGATACACGTCGGTCATCGAATTTATAACAGGATCAGATTTCGGTGCTTTTTCCTTCAGTGCCAGAATGATTCCGTCCCCATTGGACAGCAAATAAATAAATCCCAGATCATTGCCCTCGTCTGTCCCTACAACATGGCTGGCCCTGTAAAATCCCAATTTGTCATGCGCATAATGCAACACCTGTTCAAATTCCTCTTTTGCGAGAAACTCCGTAAATATGCGTTTTTGTCTCTTCACATATATTTTGTCCTTCAAAAATCCGAATTTGCTGCATAATTCCTCAACTATTTCCTTCTCGGTCTGCATGTCTGCCGACTCCTTCCTTCTGTGGCTTCAACGTGTCTAAAAGCTTTTGAACGGCACTTATGATCGCTTCCGGCCGCACAGCACATCCCGGGATATAAACATCTACAGGTATTACCGTATCTATGCCGCCCATGACGCAATAGCAGCCGTCGAATATCCCACCCGTACAGGCGCATGTCCCGACAGCTATGACATATTTCGGCGCAGGCATCTGATCATATATCTGCTTCAGACGATCCCGCGTCTGGAGAGTAACGGCGCCAGTACATACAAGTATATCCGCATGACGCGGACTCCCCTCCTGCACAACGCCTATGCGTTCCAGGTCAAACCTTGGCGTCAATGCATCTATTGTTTCAATATCACATCCATTGCATGCACCTGCGTTAAAATGTATTATCCAGGGCGACTTCCGTGTCCCCCAGTCGATTGCTTTCTGCAAAAGTCCCAAAGCCCTTCACCTCTTGAATATCATTATCAGACAAAGTACTCCTGCCGCTATGAATACGACAGGCAGAACCGGTGCATCATAGGGAGCGGTCGCCACCACGAGCACCAGCACATGCATGATCGTAAACAAAAATGCGAACGGGAAGAACTGGCTGTAATCAGGATTGACGTAATTACGGACATCACGCTGCCCGCAGGCGTACGGATCCAATCCGTCTTCCCCTCTTGAGCTTACATGCGAATACCGCGAAAAGCCCCTGGAACAGGCAAAAAATATTGCGGTAAATATCAAAAAAGCAATCGGTGGTGCAACTATTACAGCATTCATATATTTCACCTGCTATCCTTTAAGTTTCCTCAAGTTGCGAATATCCATACTCCCATATTTTCTGTACAGGTTTATGGCTATTCCTGCAGCAACAACGGTAACAACGACCTCGATCACGATTGTAGTAATTACAAATGACTGGGCAAGATCGACGTTCCCGTTAACAAATCCTGCAAGTGTAATAAACAAAGTAACAGCTTTCATTGCCAGTTCGATCCCTATAGTGATCTTTAGCAAATGATACGTGCGTATGAGACAGTAACATCCTGATATTATCAGCAAAAAGCCTACAATAAGGATAATATTTTCAAATCCGAATACATTCATATTTAATCACGCTCCCTGAACAAAACCACAACGGCAGCCGAACCGGTTATCATTATGATGATCTGACCCCAGATATCCGCCTGACGGTTATTCCACAATATCTCACGCAAATCGCCGGCAACATTGGCAGCATGATCCACCTTCGGCAGTGAAACACCCAGTGCCATTGCAGCAATAACCAAAACGACACCGCTGACTATAAGAATGACCGGCAGTAGAGACATACGTTTTTTATCCTCATAAACCTTTTCAAGTTCCTTTTTCTCCATATTGGACAGACTGATCGCACTGATAAATATTACCGTTACCAGTCCGGAACAGACGGAAATCTCGATTAGTGCCGCCCATACAGAGCCCATTTCATACATTATTATTCCAAGGGCCGCGCTTGCGGCGGCCAGCGCTATGGCGGATTTGGTCATGCTATGGAGCATAACGGCCATAACCCCAAAAGCCAACATTAACCCAAGGCAAATATATATGACAGCTTCCACAGCAAATCCCTCCTTCTAAAGTATTCCTCTTCCCTTAAGATACAGCAGTGCCAGAGGGAAACATACTCCCGTTCCGATAATTGCAATGGTAAGCATTATTTCAGCAAATTTTATGCTGCCGCCTATTTCCTTCAATTCCGCATATTTGGCCGGGAACTTGCCAAAGAACACTTTTTTCTGCATCCTCAGGAAATATGCTGCAGTCAGAATACTCGAAAAAAGTGCGATTCCTGCATATACCCTTGAATTATTGTTCCAGAGCGCCATAATTATCAAAAGCTTGCTCCAGAATCCGGCGAAGGGCGGTATACCTGCCGTGGATAAAAATGCAGCGATATTGGAAAAGCCCGTCACAGGCATCCTGCTTTGCAGCCCGCCCATTTCGTTTATATCAAGCGTTCCAGTTTGCTCATGCAAAGCGGCAGCGTTTGCAAACAATGTACTTTTAAATGCCGCGTGGTTGAATATGTGGGCTACCGCTCCAACCAACCCAAGCGTACTGCCTGTGCTTATCCCGAGCAATATATACCCCATCTGGCTCACGCTTGAATATGCGACAATGCGTTTGAAATGCGTCTGCCGTAAAGCCAGCAGTGCTCCTGTAATTATGGACACAGTCCCCATTATCGCAAGCATAGTATTGATTACCGGTACATTTTTGAATAAATCTGCCAATACAATAAAGCTGTATATCCCTGCCACCTTTATAACAATGCCGCTCAACAGCACGGATACTGCCGTATCCGCACTTTGATGCGCATCTGGGAGCCAGCTGTGGAACGGAACGGCTCCTGTCTTTATCGCAAAGCCGGAAATCAGAAGAATGACCGCCGCATATGTGAATAACGGCTGAGAACCGTCCCCCGTGCTGAGGATATTCGTTCCGATATCGGAATACTGCAGGCTTCCTGTCTGCATAAAGATAAATGGCAGTCCCGTCAGTATGAATATACTGGCCAGTGCTGACATCACAAGGTATTTAAATGCACCCTCAAGGCCTGTCTCGGAATGAAACATGGCAATCAGGACAAAGCTGGATATACCAACGATCTCCAAAAACACATAGAGCGAGAAAAGATCGGTAACGATCACCATCCCGTTCATTCCAAGGATCAAAGTCATCAAAAGATTTACATAAGATATTTTCTTATTTCCTATTGTCCTGAGTGCGATCAGGACGGATATCAGCGATACAAAGCCTATGCAAAACAGTATCACGAGTGAAAGTGCAGTCACTCCGAAATGCTCGGCATCCTCCTCCATATTCCAGAGCAACGTGAAATCATATTCATGCAAATGATTGACTGAAAGCAGGAAAAAATCCGTTATCGAAGCCGCCATCTGAATGATTGCACAGGCACCGGCCAGATAAATGCTCACTCTCCCTGCAGCCCTTTTTGAAAGCAGATTGTTTATTAGTATTATGATAAGCGGTACAACGAGAAATGATACCGCGATATAAGCTATGGCACTCATTATTCAAAGCTCCCTCCCATCAAGGCAGAACTGCCAGGAATATGATCACAATACACCCAACACCGGCAACCGCAGCAACAAGATAACGCGATAAACTGCCATTGTTAATGCGGTGCAACAAATTACCTGCGCCCTTTACCACGTCAACTGCAGCAACATCGTAGAGCCAGCTGACACAGCGCTCTATAAATGCGCACAGCGAAGAATAGGCATTCACAGTGTGAATGATCCAGTTATACGGATCAAACCATTGCTTTTCCGCAGCGGCATATATGCTTCTCAGTCCGGGCGCATAATGGATGTGATCTGCGGCATTGATCGCACTGCCTGATTTTCTGCATCCGTATATATGGTCACAAACAGCCAGAGCCAGCACACAAACCGAAATAATAACCAGCACCGCCGAATGCGGCCAGCCTGAATAGCTTTCCGTATATCCCAGCGCCGGTGACAGGAGACTGTCCAGCGGCCACGTATTTACCAATCCGAACAAAACACAAAGTGCAACTAAAACACACATTGGCAAAATCATACCGAAGCCCGATTCCCGCACATGTTTTTTACCCTCAGGCAGCTTAAGCTCTCCGGCAAAAGCTGCACGCCCCATTTTCAGGAAGGAAACAGCCGTCATGAAAGCACCAAGGAGCGCACCTAAATAAAAGACTACATTGCTCTCCAACGCCGCATCGAAAATGAGCTCCTTCGAGAAGAAGCCATTAAAGGGCGGTACACCTGCAATCGCCAACCCGCTTATTATAAAGCAGGCCGCAGTTGCCGGCATATATTTTGCAATACCGCCGATTTTCCTGAGATCCGTCGTCCCTGTCTGTTTTTCGATACTGCCGGCAGTCATAAACAGGCAGCTTTTATATGTAACATTGTTAAGCATATGGAATATACCGCCAATAATACCTATAGGAAGTGCCGTTCCTATACCCAGCACCATATATCCCACCTGACTGATCGCATGGTATGTAAGCAATCGTTTCATATCCTTCTGTATCAACGCCATTGCCACGCCGGCGATTATGGTAAGTGTACCGAGCGTCATAACAGCGATGCTCATGCCGCTTCCAGGCTGTAAGTCATAAATATCCGTAACGATCCTCACAGCAAGGTAAATCCCGAGGATTTTTTCAAGCATACCGGGAAAAGCCGCCAGAAATGGTGTAGGGGCATCATCAGCCGCACAGGGGATCCAACTGTGGAAAGGCAAAGAGCCTGCCTTGCCGACAGCGCCAAGCATCATGCACACGAACCCGATGCCGGCTGTCCCGGATACAGGCAGCTTTTGCATTTGCGATATATAAGGCGTCCCTGACTGATATACAGTGGTTATTATGCCAAGCATCAGCAAAATGTCGGCAGTACCGGATAACACCAGTGCCTTTACCGCTGCCTTCGGATTTTCCTTGTTGTTCATCAGCAGTATCCCAAAGAGAGTACACAAAAGTCCTTCCCAGAAAAAGAGCATAATGCCCAGATTATCCGACAAAAGAGCACCGTTAATCATGGCAATGCTTATATTCAGATAAAGCATGAAAAGGCCTGCGTAGCTTTTTTCCTTCAGAAACACGACACTGTACAGGCTCACCAGCAGGAAGCCGACAGCTGCAAAAGTCAGGAACATTGCCGAAAATCCATATACATTAAACGCAATGTCCAAGCCATATGATGCAAACGGAATGGCCACATAAAAACCTTCTGACTGATATAGGCTTACCGCGAACAAAAGATTGACTGCTGATGACAGCAAAGCAAGTATCAGTCTCGTAACATAATCTTTTCCAAAAAGCCGGGCAGCAGCTCCAAATGCGGCAGGCAATACTATCATAAACCATATAATATTTGCACCGTTGTTCAGAAACGAGCTGATCTGGTCCAACATACTACATCCACCCCCCTATCAGAGATGCAAGTCCCGAAGGTACGCTGATAAATATTCCCAGAGCGAGTGTCAATACAGCAAGTATCATAACCGAGACCACCATCAAAGGCGTACCTTCCTTAACATCCCTGCCTGTCTGCGTCGGTCCGAGGAATACCTTGACAAAGAGCCTTATGAGATACAGGACCGTCATGACCGCACCCAGTATGAACACTATCCCGAGTGCAATGTTTCCCGATGAAATGATACCGTCGATAACAAGGTATTTTGCGAAAAAGCCTCCGAAGGGAGGTATCCCCATTACTGAAAACGCACATAAAATAAATGCGAACGTAGTAAACGGCATGCTTTTATATAATCCGCCCATTTTGGACATATCCTTGGTGTGCAGATTATGCTCCACAATACCTGCACACAGGAACAGTCCGCCTTTTGCGGCACTATGCATCAGAATATACAGCATTCCGCCGACAACCCCAATTTCATTGCCACAGGATAGCCCCACAAGGATAAACGCAAGCTGGCTGATGGTTGAGTAAGCGATAACACGTTTTATATTGTTTTCACGCATTGCCACCCCGGCACTTATAAGGGCACTGACCGCTGCAATAATGGGTACTGCGGCAGTGAACACTTCATCGATCTCAAATGTTACTACAAACAGCCGAACATACGCATACACACCGATCTTTACAAGCACAGCCGCATGCAGAAGCGATGTTACCGGTGAAGGTGCAACTCCTGCATCAGGCAACCAGCTGTGCAAAGGAAATGTTGCAGATTTTGAAAGTATTCCGAACAATATAAATACGACCGTCCAGGCCGGTATGTGCGTACCTTTCATGACGGTAAGATCGAACGTGCCTGTTTCCCCGTAAATGCCGACGAATCCTATCAGCATAACAAGCGCTCCGCCCACAGTCATGATAAATGCTTTGTTGGCAAAGTGCACGGTTACTTCTTCACGGTAGAAGCCAATGAGTCTCCAGCAGCATATTGCAGATATCTCCCAAAACATATATATGAATATGAGATTTGTGGAAAAGACCAGCCCCATCATGGCGCCTATAAACAGACAAACCATCATGTAGTATTCATTTTGGTTATCATACTCCTTTATATATCCAAATGAATACAGGATAATAACAGAGGCCACAAGAGAAGCGGTCATTGCCATAAAAACTGCAAGCGCATCGGCATAAAAGCCAAAGCTCAATCCCAATGGCAGCTCGTAATGCAAATAAAACGGTGAGCCTGAAATGAGACCGGGCAAAGCGAAAGCCGCACAAATAAAAGCGCCGACCACAAAAGCCAACGCCACTATGTTCCTGAGCCTGACATTTATTCTGCCTAAAAGCGGAAGAAGAAAAGCACCAAGCAATGGTATGGCAATACACATAATGAGAACATATCTTTCCATAATTTTGTTCCACCTTATCAGTCAAATACCCAAGTACATGTGTATTTTGTATACAATATTATCTTTACTGCAGAATTGTAATACAAACAAGACGCACAGTCAAGATACCATTTTTACTAATTATGTATTTATTCTGCGATAAAATCATTTAATTCCCATAATACAGCCCGAAATACTTCAACGGAAATGTTGCCCTGAGATATTTCAGCGTAGATATCACTGGTGTAAACATTAGATTTAGACGCCACACCAGATTGGATGCAACCCGAATTGGGATGCCACAAATACAGATACCAGATTGAGATGCTACCAGTCAAGGCACCAGATTGAGGTGCCACAGGTGTGAACATAATCTCTGTTTTTTCATTATGCTCAAAATGCTCAAAAAACCCAGTTTGGGATAGATTCGAGGTGTGTCACCATACCTTATTCAGCATATTCTTGGCAATAATACACCCCGTGGCATCATTATTTTCCTGCTCGTCCCATATTTTGTCACAGCATATACATTGCCACAGCCCTTTTTGACCTCTCCTATTACCACAGCATTTTTGCCCGCATTTTCTGAATGCAAAGCGGCAAGCACATTGTGCGCAAAACGTTCAGGTACTGATAAAAGCATGATACCTTCATTTGCTATATACAAAGGATCCATCCCCAATATCTCACATGCCGCCGATACGTCAGGGCGTACCGGCAATAAGTCCTCATATATTACAATATCAGTATCGCCGGTAACCCATTCACAGAGAGCCGCCGCCACACCTCCGCGTGTTGGATCACGCATGGCATTTACCACGCAGCCACTTTGCAGTACTCTGTCCGCGAGCGCTGCAAGTGGGGTTACATCACTCTTTATTGGCGGAGTAAAGCCCATGTTTTCCCGCGCAGCCATTATCGCCATTCCATGCGATGCCATATATCCGCTTATTATGATCCTGTCTCCAACTGCTATCCTTTGAGCCAGTGGCGGTCTGGCATCCGAAAATACTCCGACGCCTGCCGTATTAATGTAAATACCGTCTACGCCGCCCCCTTCAACTACCTTTGTGTCTCCTGTCACAACGCACACGCCTGCTTCCTTTGCTGTCATTGCAATAGATTCAACGATCCGAACAAGTGTCTCCATATCAAACCCGGCTTCAATGATCATACCGACAGATATATATTTAGGGCATGCACCGCTGACTGCCAGGTCGTTGACAGTACCGCTGACACACAGTCTGCCGATATCGCCGCCCGGGAAAAACAGCGGTTTTATTACATAACTGTCGGTGGTCATCGCGATTTTCTCACCGGCATTGCATACAGCAGAATCTGTAAGCGGTTGTAATATATCATTTGAAAACGCAGGCAAAAAGACCTCCTGCACCAGTTCTCTGTATGCCTGGCCGCCTGAACCATGGGCAAGCGTAATTTTTTTCTCCAAAACAAATCACCCACCATTCAAATGTGTGATATTCCTTAGCTATAAAGGAACACTTCCTCTCAAAGGAGTGTTACTACAACTTATAATATGCTGCACAGCTGCCCTCGGCTGATACCATGCATGGCCCCAGCGGCCTGTCCGGCGTACACCCCCGTCCGAAGTTAACACAGTCGGTCGGCATGCTTTTGCCGCACAGAATGCTGGCGCAAATGCATCCCGCCGCTTCTTTGATATCAGCTGGCCTGATATCGAATCTGTGCATTGCATCAAAATATTTATATTGCGATTTTATTCCAAGCCCGCTGCCACCTATTTCCCCCAGGCCGCGCCAGACGGCATCACAGGGTTCAAATACTTTATAAAGCAGCGACAAAGCTTCCTTGTTCCCGTGTCTGGTGACCGCCCGCGGATACATATTCACACATTTTAACTCGCCGTTTTTCAGCATATTCAAAATGCAAAGAAGCGCCGCCATAATGTCATACGCTTCAAAGCCTGCCACAGCTGCGGGCAGCTTAAGCTCATCCGCTACAAAATCGAAAGCCTCAGCGCCAATGATCGTTGCCACATGTCCCGGACACATCAGTGCATCTATGCC
>Ga0134099_1000809_pt1 | contig 33539 bp, 32 predicted proteins | sample 10_taG_2_FD_105482 | JGI IMG/M metagenome (GOLD analysis project Ga0134099, IMG submission 105482) | Switchgrass degrading microbial communities from high solid loading bioreactors in New Hampshire, USA - 10_41_5_180_A2 metaG | ecosystem: Engineered > Bioreactor > Semi-continuous > Anaerobic >...
AGCCTCCTGTTTGGTTTTTGTGCAAAATTAATTTTACAGGTTAGCTTGTATGCAGGGAAGAGGGTTTTTCTCTCTTCCTATTTTTTTGTTATCTTTGCCAACTAAAATTATACTCTAAGTCAGCTCTGGAATCGGATGAAATTTTATTTGTCGTAAATTTTCTCAGAATACATTATAATTAGAAGAAAAGAATAAACGAAGTATTGGACTTAAAAGCTTTTAACGGAAAGGTTCCGCCTATGATCAACCGAATACAGAAAAAAGTGCTGATCCTGGCGATGCGGGCCGGAGAACTCATGATGAAGAGCGGCGCTGAGATCTACAGGGTTGAGGATACCGTCACAAGGATCTGCAAAGCCTGCAAAATCCCTTATGTTGAAGTTTTCGCAACTCCGACGGGCATCTTTTTATCCCTCGACGAGGGTTTGGACGGCGAAATGCATACCTTTATCAAAAGGATAAAGGGCACCGGCATCGATCTGGAAAAAATATCCCGGATCAACCATTTTTCAAGGGAATTCACCAATACCAGCCTTTCCGTGGACGAAGGGCTTGCGATATTGAAAATGATAGCGGGCATCAAGCCCTATCCCCTTCTCTTGAGGATGCTCGGAGCCGCTGTTGTTGCCTCTTTCACGGCTCTGATCTTCGGAGGTGCGCTTCAGGATTTTATCTGCGCCTCTATTGCCGGCTCCTGTGCCTATCTGCTTTCAATGCTTCTCGACAAGTTCGACACCAATCTTTTCATCCGCATATTCAGCTGCTGCGCCGCTGCGACTTTTGTCAGCCTCGCTCTGTTTGCCGCAGGTCTCGGTTCCAATTTCAATTCCGTAATCATAGGGTCCATAATGATCTTTCTGCCGGGAGTCGCGCTGACCAACGCGGTACGGGACACGCTGGCGGGAGACATGGTTTCGGGCACTTCGAAGGGAATCGAAGCCGTTGTTATCGCCGTTTCCATCACATCCGGAGTCGGCGTGGCCCTCAAACTCTGGACGTTCCTGGGAGGTGCGTATTGATGCTTCAGGCGTTTGTGTTCGCATTCTGCACCACGGCTGGATTCAGCATCCTATTCCACGTTCCGAAAAAGCATATCCTAAGCGCCGGATTTGTCGGCGCCATGGGATGGATGACCTATACCTGGTTTATCGCTTCCGGAAGCGGAAGCATTCTGTCCTGCTTTGCGGGTTCCTGCGCCGTGGCGCTGATCAGCGAGCTGTTTGCCCGTTTTTTTAAAGATGCCGCCACCGTCTTCATCATCCCCGGCATCCTGCTCCTCGTTCCCGGGGCCAACATGTACTACACGATGCTGGCGATTCTGGAAGGCGACGTCGAACGGACCGCTTCCGTCGCAACGGAAACCATTTTGATGGCCGGCGCCATCGCGGTCGCTTTGCTCGTTGTGGCTTCGGCTGCAAAGCTTCTTGCGTTGATGGCCAGAAAATTATTGACAGATCGTAAATAATGGAATAAACTGAATGTAGTAAGCCATGGCTAACTGAGCCAAAATTTTTTTGACGAACGATTAGCATATGCTAACTCGTTCTAAATAATATACAAGTCGGCCGGCTATAATTTGATGGGCTTGCTCGATTTGCCCGATTTTGGCCAATTTCGGACGATCGTCATAAATCCGGCAATACGGGAAGGAGCGATGAAGATGACACTGGATCAACTGAAAACCGGAAGCAAGGGAATCATTAAATCCGTCGGAGGAGAAGGCGCGCTGCGCAGACGCCTGCTGGACATGGGACTGACCCCCAACACCATCGTTATGGTACGAAAAGTGGCGCCGCTGGGAGATCCCATTGAACTGAACCTGAGAAATTACGAGTTGACGATACGTCAGGATGACGCAAGAAAGATCGAAGTACAAGAGGTTGCCGAATGAAAATTAATTTTGCACTGATAGGAAATCCCAACAGCGGCAAAACGACGCTTTTCAATCAAATGACCGGCAGCAGCCAGCGTGTCGGGAATTTCCCCGGCGTCACGGTGGAAAAAAAGGACGGTCAGGTCAGAGGCCATAAGGGCGTCACCGTTACAGACCTGCCGGGAATTTATTCCCTTTCTCCGTATACGGCGGAGGAAGTCGTGACCCGTGATTTCCTTATTTTTGAAAAACCTGACGCCATTATCAATATCATTGATGCGACCAATCTCGAACGGAATCTGTATCTGACCCTGCAGCTCATGGAACTGAACGTTCCCATGATCCTCGCTCTGAACATGATGGATGAAATCCGCAGCAGCGGGATTTCCATCAATGTCAGGAAGCTGGAGGAACTGCTGGGCATCCCCGTGGTTCCCATTTCCGCCAGCAAGAACCAAGGCGTGGACGAGCTGACCCACAGGGCAATCAAATGTGCCGAAGCAAGGATCCTTCCGAAAAATGTCGATTTTTGCACCGGCTATGTGCATAACGCCATTCATTCGATCGCCCACCTGATCGGCGACGAAGCGCAGGCAGCAGGCCTGCCGCTCCGTTATGCCGCCACAAAGATCGTGGAAGGGGACCATCTTGTATTTGAACGGCTGAAGCTGCAGGATCCCGAGATCGATATCATTCAGCACATTGTCGACGACATGGAGTCCCATCTGAATACGGACCGGGAAGCGGCCATGGCGGACATGCGGTACTGCTATATCGAAAGCCTCTGCAAGGAATGCATCACGAAAGCCGGCGACAGCAAGGAGCATCTGCGCTCACTCAGAATTGACAGCGTGATGACCCACAAATATTTTGCCATACCTATTTTCTTAGGCATCATGTTCATCATATTCTGGCTCACCTTTAACGTATTCGGAGCAGCTCTGAGCGATCTTTTGAGCGCGGGGATCGACCGGCTGACCGCAGCAGCGGATGAGGCCCTCTCCGGCGCAAACGTAAGTCCTGCGCTCCATTCCCTGATCATCAACGGCGTTTTCGCGGGAGTGGGCAGCGTGCTGTCCTTCCTGCCCATCATCGTCGTGCTGTTCTTCTTCCTGTCCATATTGGAAGACAGCGGCTACATGGCGAGAGTTGCCTTTGTCATGGATAAGCTGCTTCGAAAGATCGGTTTGTCCGGACGTTCCTTTGTGCCGATGCTGATCGGGTTCGGGTGTTCGGTTCCCGCCATCCTGGCCTCCAGGACGCTTGCCAGCGACCGGGACAGGAAAATGACCATCGTTCTGACGCCGTTTATGTCCTGCAGCGCAAAGCTGCCCATTTACGCGCTGTTTACCGCGGCTTTCTTTACCGAGCATCAGTCGCTTGTGATGATCGGCCTTTACGTCATGGGAATGGTGGTTGCGGTTCTCTCGGGCCTGCTCCTGAAAAACACCGTATTTGAAGGAAAGCCCATTCCCTTTGTCATGGAGCTTCCCTCCTACAGGATGCCGGCGGCAAAAAGCGTCCTGCTCCGAATGTGGGAAAGGGCGATGGACTTTATAAAAAGGGCCTTTACCGTGATCTTTGTCATGACGATTATCATCTGGGTTCTGCAAAGCTTTGACTTCGGATTGAACATGGTACCCGACGCGGGCGACAGCATGCTGGCCTCCATAGGAAAGCTGATCGCGCCGATATTTGCTCCCATGGGATTCGCGGACTGGAGGGCGGCTACGGCGCTTGTCACAGGCCTGACCGCCAAGGAAGCGGTGGTAAGCACTTTCGCCATACTACTCGGGGCGGAAGACATCGGCGCCGCAGCTCCGCTGCTGTCGCAAATTTTCACACCTCTTTCGGCCTTCGCGTTCCTCACTTTCACCTTGCTCTACATGCCATGCGTCGCAGCCATGGCGGCCATGAAAAGGGAAATGGGAGGCTGGAGAAACGCCGCGCTCGCAATGGCGTACCAGACCGCGACGGCTTGGGTCATCGCATTTATCGTCTATCGGATCGGATTGCTGTTCTTCTGATGTATAAATTCCCCTCTGCGGGAAATAATACCATTCGTAAGATTATGGCAGTCAATTGGCCCGAAGGAGGGTGAGTGCGCCGGACGCGTATAATACTGAGTTTTTGTAGCGCCAATCTTCGCAAGAATCGATGATTGGCGCTGTTCTTTTTAACGGCGACTCTGCAGCGTGCAGCCGGCGTACGCAGTGCAGTTTAAAAGCGACCTGATCGGACGGAGCGATTTCGACCCTGGCCTGTCGTGTCCGTGCTCAGCTTGAAAGAGCGCCGCTGATATTATAAAATATATAATTAGAGAGATAGATTGAAAGAATATGCCGGAAGGGGGAATCTTGATGAATCTGTTGGTAACCTTGGATTCGAACTATATCAGACCGCTTAGGGTTATGCTGAAATCTCTTTTTTTGAATAACCCCGGCGAGAAATTCCAGATTTATCTCTTGCATACTTCTCTCAAGGACGAAGAGCTGCAGTCCATAGACCGTTTCGTCTCATTGCATGATAGCAGCCTGCACGTGATCCGTTTTGAGGAGGATTGCTTTGACGACGCGCCTGTGCTGCTGCACTATACGAAAGAAATGTATTTCCGCCTGCTGGCATTTAAACTGCTACCCGAAACATTGGACCGAGTCCTGTACCTGGATCCCGATATTCTCGTGCTGAATCCGATAAAGGAACTCTACGAAACGGATCTTAACGGTTACCTGTACGCCGCGGCTTACCGCGACAAGATGTCAATCACGGAAATCAACAGGATCAGGCTGTATCCCTATGATATCAGCGCCTATTTCAATTCTGGCGTATTGCTGATGAATCTGGAAAGGCTTAGAGTCGAAGCGGATGAAACAGAGATTTACCGGTTTGTGGAGGAGAACCGCAGCAGGCTGATCATGCCGGACCAGGATATTCTCAACGCCTTATATGCAAAGAAGATCAAAAAGCTTGACGAGCTTTATTATAATTATGACGCGCGTTTCTACAGATATTACAAGCACTCCACCGACGGTTATTTCGATATGGACCGGGTTATCTCGGAAACGGTGTTCCTGCATTTCTGCGGAAAAAAGAAGCCCTGGACAAAGAAATACTCGGGAGTCTTTTATTCCCTCTACAAGCACTATGAAAAGCAAGCATTTTCGGATATGCAACAGGGGCGAATCGTTATGGAGAACAAGACCGGGAAAACGCTGAAAAGACCCAAGCTGCTTTGGGCAAAAAAGACCGTCTGAACGACCCGCGCGACGCATTTCCATTATGATACGGAAGAATTAAAAGGCAAGCCTTTCAGCTTGCCTGTTTTTTTATGACTTTCGCTTCCTTCTGTAGCCGCCGGCTTTGACGTGCATACGGGTAATGGATTTCTGAATGGCGATTCGCGCCCTGGCGACTTCCGAGTCGTCGTCGCTGGGGTGCCTGAGCCAGTCTTCGGCCTTCTCCTTTTCTCGCTGGGCCCTTTCCAGGTCGATATCCTCGGGCCATTCGGCGGCGTCGGTAAAAATGACGATATTGTCCTTCACGTCAATAAAGCCCCCGGCCAGAGCCGCGATCTTAAAGTCCTTGGCGCCGGCCTCCTGGAACCAAAGCTCACCCGGCGCAAGCAGCTTTACGGCCCAGGTATGATTGGCCATAAACCCCTCGTCCCCGGTCAGGGTCCTGACGATGACGAGCTCCACGTCTCCCTTGTAAAAGAGTTTGGAGGGAGTAATCACCTCCAGCTGGACACTCTTAGGCATAATTCTTGTACCTTTCTACCACTTCATCGATACTGCCGGCGTACAGGAACAGGTGCTCGGGAATATCATCGTGCTTGCCTTCAAGGATCTCCTTGAAGCTTCTCACCGTTTCATGCAGCGGGATGTATTTGCCCTGCATTCCGGTAAAGGCTTCCGCAACGTGGAAGGGCTGCGACAGGAACCGCTGGATCTTCCTGGCCTGGCAACGATCAGCTTGTCGGCTTCGGACAATTCGTCCATTCCCAGGATGGCGATGATGTCCTGCAGGTCCTTGTATCTCTGGAGCACTTCCTGCACTCCGCGGGCCGTATTGTAGTGCTCTTCGCCGATGATGCGCGGGTCCATGATCCGGGATGTGGATTCCAGCGGGTCCACCGCGGGATAGATTCCGAGCTCGGTGATGGACCTGGAAAGCACCGTCGTTGCGTCCAGATGGGCGAAGGTCGTGGCCGGAGCCGGGTCCGTCAGGTCGTCGGCAGGCACGTAGATCGCCTGCACCGATGTGATGGAGCCCTTCTTCGTAGAAGTGATCCGCTCCTGCAGCGCGCCCATCTCCGTCGCCAGCGTCGGCTGATATCCTACCGCGCTGGGCACGCGGCCGAGCAGCGCCGATACTTCGGAACCCGCCTGGGTGAAACGGAAGATGTTATCTATGAAAAGAAGCACATCAAGGCCTTCTTCATCTCGGAAATACTCCGCCATGGTGAGACCCGTAAGGCCGACTCTCATCCTGGCCCCCGGCGGCTCGTTCATCTGTCCGAAAACCATGGCCGTCTTGTCGATTACGCCGGATTCTATCATTTCATGGTAAAGGTCGTTGCCTTCCCTGGTTCTTTCGCCTACTCCGGCAAATACGGAGATACCGCCGTGCTCTTTTGCGATATTGTTGATCAGCTCCTGGATCAATACGGTCTTTCCTACGCCGGCTCCACCGAAGAGACCGACTTTCCCTCCTCTCGTATAAGGAGCGATGAGGTCGATAACCTTGATCCCCGTCTCGAAAATCTGGGAACTGGTATCCTGCTCCTCAAAGGACGGCGCAGGCCTGTGGATCGGCATTTTCTTTTCCGTGACCACGGGGCCCTTGTCATCAATGGGTTCTCCGACCACGTTGAACAGCCTTCCCAGAATCCCCCTTCCGACGGGAACGCTGATGGGCCCGCCGGTATCTATGGCTTCCATACCCCGGGTCAGACCGTCCGTTGACGAAAGCGCCACGCATCTTACAATATCGTCGCCAATATGCTGGGCGACCTCCGCGATGATGTCCCCGCCTTCAAACTCGATGCGGATCGCGTTAAGCAGCTCCGGGATTTCATCGGGCTTGAACTTTATATCTACTACAGGTCCGATGATCTGGTGGATAATTCCTTTATGGCTCATTACTTTCCCTCCCTTGCTTGTTAATTTTGCGCAGCGCCGTTTCCGCGTTTGCGCAAAATTCCTGCGCAAGCTCCTAAGACGTTTATTTCAGCGCTTCAGCGCCTCCTACGATTTCAGAAATCTCGTTTGTTATCACGGCTTGTCTCGTTCTGTTATAGAACAGCGTCAGTTCGCTGATCATTTCCCTTGCGTTATCCGTGGCGTTTTCCATGGCCATCCGCCTGGCCGCGTGCTCGCAGGTGGCGGATTCCACGATGGCGCCGTAGATCATGAGTTCAACATACTTGGGCACCAGATAATTGAACACTTCCTCCACCGACGGCTCGTACTCCACCTGCTTACTCAGCTTCCGGTACTCCGGATCCTTATGGATTTCAAAGGGGAGCAACCGTACGGTCTTGACCCTCTGCTGCATGGTATTGATGAAGGAAGTATAGATCATGATTACCTGGTCGATCTCTCCCGCATTGTAAAGGTCAATGATCGGCTTGCTGATGTCACGGGTTTCAAGGAAGGAAATGGACTCCGGCGGCAGCATATATTCCGCACAGATATGATAGCCCCGCTTTTCAAAGTATTCCTTGCCTTTTCCTCCGATGGCGACAACGAAGGGTTTCTCTTCGCACGCCGACATCTGCCTGGCCGCCTCCTTGATTACATTGGAGTTAAAGCTGCCGCACAGTCCTCTTGAACTGGTGAGGATGATAAAGCAGGTCCTGCTGCAGTCCTTGTTGATGGCCCGGCTTCCCATCAGGTAGTGGGATGGAATTTCTTCCGTATTGTTGAAAATCTCTTCAATGGATTCTATGACATAATTAAGATACTCCCTTGTCCGGTCAAGGGTGTTCTTGGCTTTTCTGAGCTTGGCCGCAGATACCAGCTTCATGGCGTTGGTGATGTGCTCCATGTTGTTGACGCTTCGTATCCGGCGCTTGATATCCCTCATGCTGTTGGTTGCCATTCCGTCACTTCCTCTCTTGCACCCGGTCAGGCGGAGGCTCTGATGGATTTAAACTTCTGGATTGCCTCCTTGAGCTTTTCCTCCGTTTCAGGCTCCAGCTTTCCGGTGGACTTGATGGCCTTTCCGATTTCAGGATACTGGGTATCCATGAACTCGTACATATTCTTTTCGAAACTGCCGATCTCTTCCAGGGGCACGTCGGCGAGATAGCCGTTTGTGGCCGCATAGATGATCATGACCTGGTGCTCGACTCTGACCGGCGAATATTGCGGCTGCTTTAAAATCTCCATAAGGACGGCGCCGTGGTCCAGCCGTTTTTTCGTTTCCTTGTCAAGATCGGAGCCAAACTGGGAAAATCCGGCAAGCTCCCTGTACTGGGCCAGTTCCGTCCTGATCTTGCTCGATACCTGCTTCATCGCTTTGATCTGGGCGTTTCCGCCTACGCGGGAAACGGAAATTCCGGCGTTTACGGCAGGTCTCTGGCCGGAGAAGAACAGGTCCGTTTCCAGGAAGATCTGGCCGTCGGTGATGGAAATCACGTTGGTCGGAATATATGCGGATACGTCGCCCGCCTGGGTTTCAATAATGGGCAACGCGGTGATGGAACCGCCGCCCAGTTCGTCGGACAGCTTCGCGGCCCGCTCCAGCAGCCTGCTGTGCAGGTAGAAGACGTCGCCGGGATAAGCTTCTCTTCCCGGGGGTCTCCGGAGCAGCAGGGACATGGCCCTGTAGGCTACCGCGTGCTTGGAAAGGTCGTCGTAGATGATCAGGACATGCTTGCCCTGATACATGAATTCTTCCGCCATGGCGCAGCCTGCATAAGGGGCGATGTATTGAAGCGGCGCGACGTCGCTGGCGGTGGCGGATACGACGATGCTGTATTTCATGGCGCCCCTGTCTTCAAGCGTCTGCACAATTTGGGCCACCGTGGATTTCTTCTGTCCGATGGCCACATAGATGCAAATAACGTCCTCCTCCGCCTGGTTGATGATGGTGTCAATGGCGATGGCCGTCTTTCCTGTCTGCCTGTCCCCGATGATCAACTCTCTTTGGCCTCTCCCGATGGGGATCATGGAGTCGATGGCCTTGATGCCTGTCTGCAGGGGCTGATGGACGGATTTTCTTTGAAGCACTCCGGGTGCCTTGTTTTCAACAGGTCTGGTTTTCTTCGCATGAATGGGCCCTTTCCCGTCGAGGGGCTGGCCCAGGGCGTTGACTACGCGGCCGATGAGCTCCGGTCCCACCGGAACTTCCACGACCCTACCCGTCGGCTTTACGATGTCTCCCTCTTTGATTTCCGTGTCGGGACCAAGGATAACCGCGCCGACGTTGTCTTCTTCCAGGTTTAATGCCATGCCATAGATTCCGTTTGGAAACTCAACCAATTCGCCCGCCATACAGCGGCTCAGGCCGTATATGCGAGCGATGCCGTCTCCGACTTGTATTACCGTGCCGAAATCGGAAACATCCAATTCCTTTTTGTAGTTTTTAATTTTTTCCCTTATGACCGCACTAATTTCTTCCGGCTTTAAATTCATCAATTATCACCCCTTGCTCGTTCTCATTGTGCAAACATACTGCTGCCGCTATGCCTGCCTAATGCTGCTTTCAAGATCCTGGAGCTGTTTTCTGAGGGATGCATCGATGACCTTTCCGTCGATAAAGATCTTCACTCCGCCGATGAGGGATGCATCCGTCTTGTTGATAAGCCTCACATTTTTTCTAAGCAGCTTTGCCGTTTTCTCTTCAAAGGATCTTATTTGAATATCTGTAAGGGGTTCTACTGAATAGATAGTTCCTAAAGATATTCCTTTCTCCTGATCGATCAGTTTGCGGTATTCCTCAACAATTCGATGGAAGCCGGCCATCCGGCTTTTATCGATCAGAACATGCAAAAAGTTCAAGGTTTCCTGGCTGATGCGATCTCCAAAGACCTGTTCGACCACCGTCTTTTTTTCGGGAACGGAAATGACAGGCGTGCATAAGAACTCGTAGAAATCCGGATTCTCCTTGAATACTTCACTGATCGCAGTTACTTCTTCGCGGATGACGTCTATCTTGTTCAGATCTGCAGCCGCTTCGTACAGTGCTTTGCCATATGTGCTTCCAACCGTTAATTCTGCCATTTTAGATTCCCCGCATCATCAATGATTCTTCCGATGACAGCCTGGTGGGTCTGATGGTCCAATTCCTTTTCCAGGATTTTTTCGGCGGCGAAAATAGCAAGAGCCCCGATTTCCTGCCTCATATCCTCAAGCGTCTTTATCTTCATTCTTTCAATTTCATCTTCGGTCTGCTTGAGCAGCATCGCCGTTTTGTTTTCGGCTTCCTGGAGAATATCCCTTGCCTGTGCATCGGCTTTCATCTTGGCTTCTTTTACAATCTCCCGCCCCTGGTTTTCAATATCAGCAAGCTGCTTTTCATAGGATTCCTTCAGCTTCTCAGCCTCGCGCAGCTTATTTTCGGCAGCTTGAATGGTGTCAGCCACTTCGCTGTTTCTCTCGTCGATGATCTTGTTGACCTTGTCGAACAAAAAATGCTTGAGAAACAACAGCAGAATCAGGAAATTGACTAAGGTAGCAAAAATTGTAAACAAATTCGGCTCCATTTACAGCGAGGCCCCCCCTTCGGGATAATTTTCTAGGCACGTCTTGATGGTTATTTTACAAAGATCAGCAGGATGGACGCGATTAACGCATAAAGTGACGTGACCTCTGCAAACGCTATGCTGATAATCATCGTGGACGTGATGTCGCCTTTCGCTTCAGGCTGTCTGGCAACCGACTCCACGGCTTTCGAACCGATCATTCCAATACCGATCGCTCCGCCTACTACTCCCAATGCGGCAATTCCCGCTCCTAATGCGATCAATCCAGTAGGATCCATTGTGTGAAACCTCCTTCAGTCTAATAGTTTTAGTCTTTTTCTTAAATTTTTTGTGTTTTTTATAATATCTGATGCGCAAAGACATCAGCTATTACACTATTCTTCCACCGCCGTCTTCGTAAATATCATGGTCAGCATGATAAAGACGTATGTCTGTATCACTGCGACAAAGAGATCAAAGAAGAAGTGCAGGGGCACCGGCAAAACAAAGGCGAAATATCCCAGCGCCATATAGATCAGTTCCATGAAGATAACTCCGACGAGCATGTTGATGAAAAGCCGGAGGCACAAAGACAACGGTATCGTGAGCTTTTCAATGATATTCATGGGAAACATGAACGGAAGAGGCTTAAAATAGCCGTGCAGGTAGCCGCCGATTCCGTTATGCGCGATGGCGGTTGCGTTCATTACAACGGCTGAAATCAGGGCCAGCGTCAGCGTGACGTTGATATCCTTTGTGGCGGGCGCAAAGCCCACAAGCCCCGTAAGATTCATCATAAGGATAAAGATACCAAGGGCTCCGATAAACGGAACAAAGCGCTTCTTGAATTCGGGCCCCAGATTGGAGCAGACCAGCCCGTTAAACAGGTTTACGACCATTTCGATCACGGTCTGCCGTTTGGAAGGGATTTTTTCGAGACCTCGCGTCAGCAACGGTACGGAAATCATGATCACGGCCATGATGACCCATTGCAGTATGACGCTCATGGTGACAATAAATGTATGTCCTGAAACAGTGAATTCAAATACTTCCTGCGCGTTCAGATGCATTTATCTACCTCTCCTCGTTTTATTTTGACCTCAGTGACGCCGCACCAATCACCACGGAAGCGTAATGCAGGCTATACCCGATTATGTATGCAATGATATTTTTCAGTTCATCATTATACACCAGCGCGGCAAAAGCGCCTGCGATCGCAATTCGAAACAGCGCTCCGAAAGGGATGCATGCTTTTCCCCAAGACGTTTTAATCGCGTATTCCGTTATTACGGAGTTCAGGAAAAAATTAAACAACGCAATGGCAATCCCAATGATGACAGCCGCTGTTAATTGTCTAAAAAATATAAATGATATGACAAAGGATAGCAGCAAGATTATGCCGTCATATAGCGTGACTTTTTTCAGCATTGTCAGAGTATCCTTTGTCAAAGAAATGTCCTCCATCCCTACTATCGGCCAATCTCAACAAAATATAAGGCTTTTGATTGAAATTAATTTCAATTATAGTACGAAAAAAATAAAAGTAAAGCATCGTTAAAAAATAAACATTCTTCTGCCTTTTCTTTCGACAAGAAGAATGCTTTTTTTTTGGTAATTTAATGCTGCCCGATCCGAGGAAACGGGGCCTTCCTATATATCATGAATCAGATTATTCAGCCATTTTCTCGATAAGAACCGTTTGCGGCACAGGCAGAATTTAACAATTTCCTCCGTCTGCGCCATAAGGACGACAAAATAAATAGGAAACTTCAAATAAAGCGCTCCGAGAAATACCAGGGGCACCCCGATCAGCCACACGGATCCCACTTCAAGGCACATGGCAACCCGCGTATCGCCGCCGCAGCGCAGCGTTCCTACGATGTTCAATCCGCTGTAAACCTTGAGCGGCATGAATATGCCGTAAATGCAGATGATTAGCAGCGCATAGCGCTGGCCTGCGGGAGTAAAACTGAACAGCCGGATAATAAACTGGGAAGTCAGGATCAAGAGACTTCCGGATATGATGCCGATGCCCAGTCCGATCCGCAGAAGCCGTTTGGCCAGCGCGAAGGCATAATCCATCTGCCCCATGCCGATCCGCTGACCCACAAGGATCAAGAGGGCGTCCCCCAGGCTGAATATGGCCAGGATAAAGAGCGTGTTCAGCGTGTTGCTAGCCTGGATCGCGGCGAATTCCGTCACGCCCATCCTGCCGTAGGCGGCGTTGTAGGTCGCCATTCCCAGGCTCCACATGGTTTCGTTGATGATGACCGGCGTCGCCGTTACCAAAATTTTCACCACCAGGGGCTTGCGCCAGCCGAAAAAATCCTCGGGTTTTCCCGCCAGCAGATTCTTCCGGCCGAATATCACATAAAAATAGAGGGACAGTTCAAGGAGCCTGGCGGTGGCCGTCGCAATGGCGGCGCCCTTGACTCCGAGGGCGGGGGCCCCGAAATTACCGAAAATCAGCGTAAAGCCAAGAAATGTATTGACGGAAAAGATCGCCGCGCTGATCTTCATGGGTAAGCTGGTCTGCTGCGTCGTACGAAGCGACGCCGACACCGGGTACGTGATGCCGAGGGTCAGGAAACTGACGGCGGCAATTCTTACGAAATCCTTTCCGATGTCGATAACCTCGGGAATATCGGTAAACAGCCGCAAAACCCTGTCAGGCGCAAAAAAGGCAGGGAGGAAAAACAGCAGGCTGATGCTGAAGCAGACCATGATCGCAAATCCGGTCACCTTCCGGATGCTTTGCACGTCCTGTTTGCCCCAGAACTGCGCCATAAAAGCGGCCGAGCCGCTGGAAAATCCGAACATTACCCCTTGATGGATAAAAAACAATTGCGTGGACAAACCTACGGCAGCCAATTCCACTTCGCCGAGGCTTCCGACCATGAGGTTGTCCAGCAGGTTCAGGGAGGATGTGATCAGGCTTTGCAGGGCAATGGGAAGGGCGACCCTGGCAAGGGTCTTGTATAAAGGCTTGCTTTCAATTACGATCGGCGGTTTGTCTTCCGTCTTTTTGCCGCTTCTCATGTTCCGTCTGCCTCTCATCCGCCGGAGACTGTCCTTTTCCGTACCCCAGCAGCTTTTTTACAATCCGCTCGCAGGCATGGCCGTCGCCGTAGGGATTGACTGCCCTTGCCATTCTGTCGTAAGCCTCCCTGTCGGTAAGAAGCTCCTTCGCCATCCGATAAATCGTTTCCCTCGAGACGCCTGCAAGCTTTACGGTTCCCGCCTCAATGGCCTCCGGCCGCTCCGTCTCCCGCCTTGCCACCAGCACCGGTTTCCCCAGCGACGGGGCTTCCTCCTGCATGCCGCCGGAATCTGTTATGATGAGATAAGATTTCGCCATCAGGTTTACGAAAGGCTGGTACTGCAGCGGTTCGATCAGATGGATCCTCTCGGCGTTCCCAAGGACCTTGTTTGCGATTTCCCTGACTTTCGGGTTCATATGAACAGGATAAACGATTTCCGTATCTTCGAATTCGGCGGCGATATCCCTGATCGCCCCGAAAATCTGCTCCATGTTTTCGCCCAGGTTCTCCCTGCGGTGGCAGGTCACAGTGATGACCCGTTTCCGTTCAAAGTCGATGTTTTTCAAGGTTTCATCCTCAAACTCATAGGGCTTGCCCGCCACTTCAAGCAGCGCGTCGATGACCGTATTCCCGGTAACAGCCACAGCCTCCGACGGAATGCCCTCCCGCAGCAGGTTCTGCCGGTTCCGCTCCGTCGGCGCGAAATGCAGATCCGCGATATGGGCGGTGAGGATCCGGTTCATTTCCTCGGGGTAAGGGGAATATTTGTCGAAGGTCCTCAGGCCCGCTTCCACGTGTCCCACCTTGATCTGCTGGTAAAACGCGGCCAGCGACGCCGCAAAGGTCGTCGTCGTATCTCCGTGCACCAGCACGATGTCGGGCTTTTCCTTTCGGTATATCTCCTCCAGTCCCATGAGCACGTTGGACGTAATCTCGCTGATGGTCTGGTTTTGTTTCATGATGTTGAGGTCGTAATCGGGGATCAGCTCGAAAAGCTCAAGCACCTGGTCCAGCATTTCCCTGTGCTGGGCCGTCACGCACAGGATTGATTGGATTCCGGGCTCTTTATTCAGTTTTTTTACAAGAGGCGCCATCTTGATCGCCTCGGGTCTTGTTCCGAATACAGTCAATACCTTCATTCAGCCTTGTCACTCCCGTTCTTTCTTTTTTCCTTTTGCTCCTTTTTCTCCAATGCCTCGGCATTGACCGCCTTCAGGTTGAGTCTTGAGCTGTTGGGGTCGGTCAGGAAGACATAGATCAAAGTCCCGGCGATGAGTATGAGCAGGGCGGACTCGATGAAAAGGTCCCTGCTGATGAGAATGGCGGCGGCGCCCATCACACCGCTGATGGCGTAGAGGGTCAGCACGGTCCTTCTCTGGCCCATGCCCGAAGCCATAATGCGGTGATGCAGGTGGCCTTTGTCCGCTTCCATGATGGGCCGCCCATTGACCAGCCTTCTCAGGATCGCAAACGCCGTGTCAAAGATGGGAAGTCCCAGAACCAGCACCGGGACCACGGTCGCCAGCATGGTTGCGCTCTTCATCGGGCTGATGACGGAAAGGCCGGCCAGCATGAACCCCAGAAACAGCGCGCCCCCGTCGCCCATGAAGATGCTGGCGGGGTGGAAGTTGAACTTCAGGAATCCGAGCGAAGCCCCGGCGATGGCCAGCATGGCCATGCACGCCTCGGACCTTCCATGGATAAACGCAATGTACGCGATGGAAATCGACGCTATGAAAGCCACGCCTCCGGCAAGCCCGTCCAGTCCGTCGATGAGGTTGATGGTGTTCGTGATGCCCACGATCCAGACAACCGTCACCAGCAGGCTGACGATCCAGGGAAAATAATAGTATCCCTCGCCGAAGGGGTTTCCGATAAAGGAAATCCTGACGCTGAACTGAAACAGGATAAATGCGCACAGAATCTGACAAGCCAGCTTGACTTTGGCCGGCAGGGTCTTGATATCGTCAATGATCCCCACAAAGAAAATCAGCGTTCCCCCTGCGATGACGCCCATCATGCCGCTGTCCAGCGGCAGATAGATCAGCATGGAAGCCACAGTCCCGATATAAATGGCCATGCCGCCGAATCGCGGCATCGCCTTTGTGTGCATTCTCCTGTTGTCTTTGGGTATATCCACCGCTCCGATTTTCGGTGCGATCTTTATAGCCACCGGCGTAAAAATCAACGCCAGAACAAACGCCGTCAAGAATACTTGCAGATATTGATTGATCATCTCTTCTAAATCCCTTTCCCTTATGTACTGACGTACCTTGCCGTTTCCGGGAAATTGTCCCGGCGGTCACTTCTTTAAATCATCGAACATCTCAATTTTAAGCCCCGCCTCGTTCAGGATCTCCAAAGAAAGCTCGTCGGGGTAGCCCTCTTTGACGACAATCCGCTTTAGCCCCGCATTGACGATCATCTTGGCGCAGATCACACAGGGCTGGTGGGTGCAGTAAATGGTTCCCCCTGCAATGCTTTGCCCCAGATGGGCCGCCTGGATGATGGCGTTCTGCTCCGCATGAAGCGCCATGCACAACTCGTGCCGCTGCCCGGAAGGCACGTTGAGCTTCTGGCGCAGGCAGCCGCCGCGTTCGTCACAATGCTTGATCCCTATAGGCGCTCCGTTATAACCCGTAGCCATAACGCGCCTGTCTTTGACGATCACCGCTCCAACCTGTCTTCTCAGGCAGGTGGATCTTTTCTGCGTTAGTTCGGCCATTTCCATAAAATATTCGTCCCACGTCGGCCTGTCCATATACCCTCCTCTTGCTTGTTAAAATTCCGCATTGTCGTATTGCAGCTTGCACTGCGAAATTTTTCCTGCGCAATTTTTCTATTTTATTTCCAACGCTTTGTCACCGGCTCATTCGCAGTCGCTTACGTATTCCTGTGTATACGCGCTTCCTGCTCACTCGCCGCTTCGCGTCTTGCGGAAAATTTCCTCGCCGGCCGGAATCCCCTCCGACAGCTTTGTCTTGTCGAAATATACCTCCGAAAGATACAGCCCCTGGGCCGGCGCCGTGTGCCCCGCCGCCTTCCGGTCTCTGCTCTCGATGATATCCGGCATGTCGTCAGGTTTTTTCCTTCCCTGCCCTATGTCGACAAGCGTGCCGACGATGATCCTGACCATATTGTACAGGAATCCGTCTCCGATGATCTCAAATCCGACGGTCCGTTCATCCAGCCGGAGAAACCGCGCGCTGTAAACCGTGCGGACGGTGGTCTCCGGCTCCTTGCCGCCGGCGGCCATAAAACACCGGAAATCCCGGGTGCCGATCAAGAATTTCGTCGCCTGTTCCATCGCGTCAAGATCAAGGGCCTTGCCGATCTGGTAGACATAGTTCCTCTGGAACGGATCCGGTTTCCGGGAACAGCAGATTTTATATAAGTACTTTTTTCCGATAGCATTATACCGGGCATGGAAATCGAGGGGGACTTCCTCCGCGGCCAAAATCACGGCGTCTCCGGCGGCATTTCTGTATTTTCTCCCTGCCGCGCCGGCCAATATCCCGTTTGCGGCAGCGGGAATCTTCTCCACGGGAATCCCGAATTCGGCAATGAAATTCGCCCGCTGTCCGTGCGCATGGACGCCGGCGTCGGTCCTGCTTGTCCCGTTGATACGGATCGGCTGGGCGCAAATGACGCTCAGCGCTTTCTCCACCTCTTCCTGGACGCTCCTTTGCTCCGGCTGCCTTTGCCATCCGCAAAAATTCGTGCCGTCATATGCGATTGTTAAAAGCACATTTTTCATGGCTTGCTTCTTTCTCAGTCGTGGCTGGCGAGGCCGCTGCCGCTTATGGGAACGGCTTCCCCCAGATAGGTGGGTCTCGGCTTGAAAATCACTTGAAGAAAATCCTTATTCCTTGCCAGCACTTCACGCAGCTCCCGTTGCGTCTGTCCCGCGTAGGCCTGCGGCTTCGCAATTACGCCGTAAGCCTCCAGTCCAAGCCCCCGCGCCGTGTACAGCGCCCGGTACTGATGGTATTTCTGCGTTATCACGATCGGTTTTTTCACCAGAAAGACATCCCTGGCGCGATACATGGATTCATAGGTCGAAAATCCCGCATGGTCCAAAAAAATATCTTCCGGCGGGACTCCCGCATCCAGGGCATATTTTTTCATGGCATTGACTTCATCGTATTGCTCCTGCCCGTTGTCCCCGCTTAAAAGCAGCTTGGGCGCGGCGCCCGCCCGGTACAGCTCGATCCCTTTGTCAAGCCTGTCCCGAAGCATCAGATTCGGCGTTCCGTCCGGCCTCAGTCCCGCTCCCAGCACAAGGATGCAGTCGGCGCCGAGCTCCCGTGCGGCTTCCTCGGTGATCAGATATTTTTCCGCCGACATTTTCATGCCCGTATTGATGGCCAGCGTAGCCGCCGGGACAAGGATCAGGAGTATCCATACTGCGATCCGTATGATTTTCTTATTCCTTTTCTTTGTCATCTTTTGTCCTTACCGGGGGAGCTCGATCTGCTTATGGTCTTTCGACTCTCTGTACAGGGTAAATTTTCTCCCGATGGCCTGGACATACTCCGCCTTTAAAAGGGCGGCAAGCTCGTTTGCGGTTTCTTTGGGGTTCAATTCACAGCTTTCTTGAATTTTCACCTTGACCAGCTCCCTTGTTTCCAGACCGGTTTCCAGCTCTTTGATCACATTTTCCGTTAACCCCGATTTTCCGATGTATACCGTTGGCTCCAGCTCGTGAGCCAAGCTTTTCAAAAAGCTTCTCTGCTTGCTCGTAATCATATTCTATCCTGTTCCCGCTCTCCCCGCCCGAGGACGGAATGAGCGCCTGTTTTGTAATTAATTCATTAAATATTTTGACCCGTATCAAATTTTTGACTCATATCAAAACTTTATTGACTCGTATCAAGACATTATACTATCAATTGGCGCTCCGCGTCAAATCCAATTCCTTTGCACACCGGATTCCTGCCGCAATTCATTTCCTTGACGAATGAGTTTCTTGATCCATTCATCCCTTCATTTTTTCGACAATGTCTTTGCGGAATCGGAATAAGCCTTTGAAAAACTCAGGGAGAAATCGAACTAAGACGTAAAAAATACAGGGCATCCGCCCAAAAAGGCAGAACTATTATAATATTTAGAAAATTTGATAAATAATGATTGATATTTTTTGCGAACTGGGTTAATATAAATAACAAATCCGGAATCGATTCATTCCGGCGTCAATCCAAAGACCGTGCAATGTCGAATACTACTACTCCATTAAACTCATACAACAACGTAGAGAGGGGATAGCCGATGAGGCTGTCCCTTCTCTACGTTTCCCGTCGTTTGTTGCCGTATTCCACAAACTGATAAAATATGGTAGAATCAGATGAAGAATACTCCCAGAAAGAAACGCCGAGCAGGTGAACAGCCAAGGTATTGTTCCGCGCGAAAGGATACGCAGGAGGGGGACGACTTTATGCCACAGGCTTCAGCACCGAATCCGACGAAGAAATTGCTTTCCGACTCGTTGAAAAAACTCATGGCGGTAAAGCCGCTGAACAAAATCAGCGTCTATGAGATCGCGGAGGATTGCGGGGTCAACCGCCAGACCTTTTATTATCATTTCCACGACATCTTCGACCTGCTTGACTGGACGTTCCGGGAAGAAGTCCGGGAACTCTTTAAAGACGGCGGCGAATCGCTTTCCCTCGAAGAAGGCCTGCTGCGTTTGCTGGAGTATCTAAAAAACAACGAGGCGATCTGCCTCTGCGCGCTTCATTCGATGGGGTATAAAAATCTGAGAAAATTCTTCCACGAATGGTTGGGCCATATTATCCTTTCTGTCGTAAACGAACACGCTTCCGGTTTAAACGTTTCCGAAAAGCACAAGGTTTTTATCGCGCATTTCTATACCGTTTCCTTTGTCGGATTTATCGAAAACTGGCTGCAGGAGGGTCTCAAGGATGATCCAGAGGAGATTGTCCGCCTGTGCGAGGTTGCCATGCGCGGGAATATACGCGGAGCGCTGGAGCGTTTCAGCGAAAATACAGATCCGTCAGAATCAGAAATTCCCGCCGGAAAATGATGTAAAGCGCCGCGGACGCAGCGATAAAAGGCCCTAGAGGCCGGACGTCCCCGGCTTTCAGGCTTCCCCTGATCAAGCCGATTCCAAAGACAAAAGCGCTGGAAAACACAGTCAGAATCAGTACGGTGACGACTCCCTTCAGCCCCAACAGCAATCCGATCGCCGCAAAAAGCTTAACGTCTCCGAAACCCATGGCTTCTTTTCGAAACAGTATTTTTCCGATAATCCCCAAAAGCAGAATGCAGCCGCCCCCCGTCAAGGCCCCGATCAGGTGTGACTGCCAGGACGCATGGAAAGGAATGAATCCAAAAGCTGCGGCCGCAAGCAGAATAACTAACTGATCCGGAATGATCATATACTTTTTGTCCGCGATCCCGATCAGAAGAAGCAGCCACAGGGACGCCAGGCCCGGCACGGCATAGAGAAATCCCTGCTCCAGCATCTTCAGGCAAGCGGCCGTAAAGACCAGTATAAATACGGTTGTCCAGGGTTTGTTCCTGATTCGCACCCCCCACATTCCGCGGTCCGGCTCCTCGCCGTAATCGCAGAACCATTTCGGCGGAATCCGGTTAAACGCATAAACGGCAAAAATGCCGGCAAGCGCCCCGGCCGCTATGGAGAATATAACTTTGCCCAGAATCACTGCCGTTTCCATCGGGTACTCCTCTTCAACAATGCATGACTGATATGAGGGTTTTGCAAAACCCCTTTTTATGATTAATTAAAAGCCTTTCCGTCAGGATTCGCCCATTCATTATCGTTTTTTATCGAATATTGGAGCAAGATTATTCGATATTATTTTTATAAATTTTCTCATGTAATTTACTTTTATTGTATAACATTGTAAAATAAAGGTCAAAAATAGTATAAATCCAATGGCCCATCGTTCAAAACGCTTTACCATCTTTTGACCATAAGCAACGGTTTACGGGGAGCAAACCTGCGCTTCGTCGCCGTTCATCTCCACAGAAACCGCAATGCCCCAAAGGAGGGTTTTCATGAAAAAGCTGAACCTGAGCTTCATGGCCATAATGAACATCAGCCTTGTAATCATTCTGATTATGAGCTCAATGGCGGTTTTTGCCTACCGTAACGAAGTATATACGATTGAGGCCCGCAAGGACAATCTTCTCAATTTTAATATCAAATATAATAATTTTATTAATACTATTCATTTTGACGCAAAGCAATATATTCAAACCAATGACGAAAAGTACAAATTGGATTTTTATAACCACGTCAACGACTACCTGATGAACGACAGCATTTCGCTGGAATATCGGATCTTTTCGCAAAACCAGGCAACGGACAGCCTGAAGGACTTTCTTCTCAATAACGATTTTACCATTTCTTCTCAAGTTGAGTATTTGCAGTTCAATGATGAAGAACAGCAGCTTTACCGGAACTATCTGGAAAGCGTCCGAAAGCTCATCGGGCTGTTTCACGATATGGTGGCCGCCCGGGACTACGGCGTCATCATGTCACCGGAATTCAACGACGTTTACAGTGAACAGAGCCAACTCCTGACGGCGCTGTCCAAAAGCTATCTCGGCAGGCTGAATCAGCAGGAGGACAACGCTCTGCGGTACCAGAAGTTTTTCGAATATATCATGGCGACAGTATCCCTGCTCCTGCTTTGTTTTGCCGCAGCCACGTTTTGCCTGATCCTTCGCGAAAACGCGTATAATTCTTATTTCAGCAAGCTTTATAACACGGTGGTTGAGAATATCGACGGCGGAATTGCGATCCTGGATAACAATTACCGCTTTGAGTATATGAATCCGAAATACAGGGAGATTCTGGGTATCGCCGACGAGGACCCGAAAGGGAAAACGCTTCACGACACCTTTGAGCAAAGCCTTGCGGACACTCTTGAAAACGCGACCCTGGATAACCCAAGCGGAGAAGGGAAGTTGGATCTCATCATCGGCAACAAGAAAACGAATATCCTTTACAGCTGCTTCGCTATAAAAGACGAGCGGGGAAACAACAAGTATATCCACCTGCTCCGGGACAACACGAAGACAGAGGAACTGCAGGCACAGCTCAGAAAACAGCTGCAGGAAATCAAGTTCTATTCACAGGCGAAGGATTCGTTTATCGCAAACATTTCCCATGAGATCAAGACTCCCATCAACGCGATCCTGGGCATGGTGCATTTCCTGAAGCGCTCCCGGCTGTCGCAGAACCAGAAGGATTTGGTGCGGAAAATTGAGACATCCTCCGATATTTTGCTGACCATCATCAGCGATGTGCTGGATCTGTCCAGAATTAAAAACAATTCCCTCAGCCTGTATCCCTCCGACTTTTGCTTGGAAACGGCGATCCGCAACGTTGAGGACATGTTTTCAAGCCAGCTTAGCGCCAAAGGCATCGAATGGCGCACCGAGTACGATTTCAAGAGGGACCTTTGCCTCCACCTGGATAAAACGAGATTTCTGCAGGTGCTTGTAAACCTGGTCAATAACGCCTGCAAATTTACCGAATCCGGATATGTGAAGCTGTCTGTGGAAACTCTGTCCGAAAACGAAGATTTCGTACTTCTCCAGTTCTGTGTCGAGGATACGGGAATCGGGATAGCCGAAAAGGATATTTCCAAGCTGTTCAGGGAGTTCGAGCAGCTTGAAAACCATCTGACGAAACAGCATCAGGGAACTGGCCTGGGCCTGTTTATCTGCAAAAATATCATCGAGAGTATGGACGGACGCATGTGGGTGCAAAGCACCAAGGGACAGGGAAGCAAATTCTATTTCACCTTGCCTGCAAAGAAGGCGCTGACGCCGGTACAGTCCGATTCGTCGGATGAGATTAAAGCCGTTCCTTTGAAAGGGAAAGGCGGAAGAGCGCTTGTGGTTGAGGACACGGAAATCAACGCCGAGGTTGCCGCCAGACTGCTGAAAGAGGTGCATATCGCCTGCGATATTGCGGAGGACGGAGCGACCGCCATCGAAATGTGCAGGAACAAGCCTTCAGATTACTACAATGTGATTCTTATGGATATCCATATGCCCAACATGGACGGATACACCACCGCAAACATTCTCAAAAAAGAGCTGTCGGTGAAGTCTCCCATCGTTGCGCTGACTGCTTCGGAAATCAACGATCAGATCCGGACGGAGCATGCCGATACCATCGAAAGCTTCATTCTCAAACCGTTTAAGGCCGAAGCTTTTTATTCCGCCATCTCGCCCTACTTCTCGGATCGCGTCAAAACCGCCGCAGCGGAAGACAAGGATACGAAGCAGCCTGGAAAACCGGCTGTTGCCGAAATCGCCCCTGTCGACGGCAACGCGCCTTCCAATAAAGAAAAGAACGGCAAGGACCCGCTTGCAGGACGGGAGGACGCCATCAAAAATTTGGGCGGTCTCGAATCGATCTATAATAAGCATATAAAGAAATTCAAGGCGAATTATGCAAATACCGCGGAAACCATCTCCGCTTTGCTGAAGGAAAAGAAATACGACGAGGCGAGGTGCCTGGTCCATTCCGTCAAAGGCCTGGGAGGAACCCTCGGCATGCTGTATGTCATGGAATCCGGTGCGGAACTTGAGAAGGCCATTCTGAAGGGAGAGGGCTACGATCTGAGCGCGGAGCTCGAAAAGTTCGACAGGGAATTGCAGGACGCCCTAGACGCAATCTAAAAGCCACATAATAAAGGTTGGCATTATGTGAAACCGGAATTCCGTTCGCGCTTTTGTTATTATCAATCCTCATCTCGCGATTAAGTCATCTCCGCTTTCACATAATGCCATACCAGTAACCGACTTTTTGGGGCCGCGTCGGGCGGTGTCCACGTAGAAACCGTAAAACCTATTCCGTTTTTATGCGAAGCATATAAAAACGGCGGTTTCCAAGGGGACACGCCCGACAGGCACTAGAAAACCGGCGCCTTTTATTCGAGGCACCAGAGCTCTTCGTCGCTCGGAACCGGATTGTCCTTCATATAATACGCAATCCTTGATATGTTGATCAGGTGCTTGTAGTCCAGGTTTTCCGAGATGCTGTTGTTTCCCCAGGAGCCGCAGCCAAGCGTATTGGTCGGCGCCAGCCCGTTAAAGAAGCTTCCTCCTGCGGCAACCGCACAGACCTGATTGACAAGGAATCTGCTTACGGGAAGCTCCCGGCCGACATATTCAATATGCTCCTTATTGTTGGAGTGAATGGACACGCTGTGTCCCTTCCCTTCATGCTCCAGATTGGCACGGGCGATTTCCACAGCCTCTTCAAACGTCTTATATTTATAAGCGGCAAGCACCGGACACATCTTTTCCTTTGCGATCAAATCCTCTTTTCCGGCCCCGTCCGCTTCCACGATGATCACCCTTGTGCCTCCCGGAACCGATAACCCGGCCAGCCTGGCGATGGTCTGCACGGACTGGCCTATGGCATGGCGGCTCATTGCCTCGCCCGAAAAGATTGCGTTCCTCACGGCTTCCTTTTCCGAGGGTTTTTTTACCACAAAGGCGCCGTTTCTTTCAAACTCCTCGAGCATTTCCTCATATCGGGATTCGGGAAGAATGATCGATTGTTCGGAGGTGCAGAGGATCCCGTTGTCGAAGGCCCTGCCTTCGATGATCTGCGGCGCCGCGGTTTTGATGTCCGCGTCCTCGTCGACGATGCACTGCACGTTGCCGGCGCCGACTCCGAGAGCGGGCCGGCCGCTGCTGTATGCCGCCTTAACCATTCCCATTCCGCCGGTGGCAATGACGACGTCGGCGCTTGAGATCAGCTGCTTCGTATTTTCCCTGGACTGTTGGTCGATGATCTGGATCAGGTGCTTCGGCGCGCCCAGTTTATCCAGCTCCGCATTGATCAGCTCCACGGTCTTGCCGCTGCATTTGACCGCCCTGTGGTGCGGCGTGATGATGATGGCGTTTCCGCCCTTAAGCGCAAACATCGCGTTGCCCATGGGCGTTACGATGGGATTGGTGACGGGGGTGATTGCCGCGACTACGCCCATCGGCTTTGCAATCTTGGTGATTCCCGTTTTTTCGTCCCGCTCGATGATTCCCCGGGATTTTTTCCCTTTCAAGTTGTTCCAGATCAGCCGGGCTTTCGCCCTGTTTTTCGCCGCCTTATCCGCGACGACTCCCATGCCGGTCTCCTCCACGGCAATTTCAGCAAGGTAATCGGCGTTGTCATAAACCGTTTTCGCAATGGTCATAACGACCCTGTCCACCTGTTCCTGAGAGAACTTTTCAAATTCTTTCTGCGCCTTCCTCGCCCTTTCGATATATCCGTCGATATATGCGCTGCTGTCCATGTTGGGTTCCATTTTTACTCCTCCCCACACTGCCCGTGGATCTCATAGGATAACACCGCCGCCCAAAGAGGCGGCAGGCTTATCGGATTCCTTCATTTATTTTTTCCAGGAGCTCTTCAGATCCACGATCCGGTTGAACACCTTTTCCTTTTCATTGGTGAGATACTGGTCCGCAATGAAGTAGCCGTGCCGGAAAAACTGGAACCTCTCTCCGGCCTTTGCGTCCTTCAGCGAGGGCTCCGCCAACGCTTCATAGATCTTCAGGGAATCCGGATTCAGGACGTATTCCCCGTTTTCATCCTCTATCATCAGGTAGCCGTAGGCCCTTACCGTTATTCTTTCGGCCGTTTGTGCGTCAACCCAGTGAATGGTTCCTTTTACCTTTCTTCCGTCGAAACCGCTGCCGCTCTTGGTCGCGGGATCGTAGGTGCATCTCAGCTCGACGACATTGCCCCCGGCGTCCTTGATTACCTCGTTGCAGGTGATGAAGTAGGCGCCCTTGAGACGCACTTCGTTTCCCGGGAAAAGTCTGAAGTATTTCTTTTCCGGGATCTCCATAAAGTCGCTGCGCTCTACGTAGATCTCTCTTGAGAAGCGTACCTTCCGCGTTCCTTTTGACGGGTCTTCCTTGCTGTTTTCAATCTCCAAAAGCTCGCTCTCGCCTTCCGGGTAGTTTGTGATCACGACCTTCAGCGGTTCCATGACCACCATGCGGGTTTCCACCTTGTTCTTGAGATCCTCCCGAATGCAATGCTCAAGCAGGGAGATGTCCACCGTGCTGTTTGCCTTGGCCACTCCGATCCGCTCGCAGAAATCCCGGATAGCCTCAGGGGTATAGCCTCTCCGGCGCAACCCCGCGATCGTGGGCATTCTCGGATCGTCCCAGCCTTCCACATGGCCGTTGTCGACCAGTTCCTTCAGGTACCGTTTGCTCATGACCGTATTGGTCAGGTTCAGCCTCGCAAACTCGATCTGCTTGGGAGGCTGCGGCCATTCCAGCTCACGGAGGACCCAATCGTAAAGCGGCCTGTGGTCCTCAAACTCCAGGGTGCAGATGGAGTGGGTGATGCCTTCGATGGCGTCCTCGATGGGATGGGCATAATCGTACATGGGATATATGCACCATTTGTTCCCGGTGTTGTGATGCTCGGCATGGGCGATCCGGTAAAGAACGGGATCCCTCATGTTGATGTTGGGAGACGCCATGTCGATCTTTGCGCGCAGCACCAGTTCGCCATCCTTATACAGCCCGTTTTTCATGTCTTCGAAAAGCTTCAGGTTTTCCTCCACGGGCCTGTTGCGGTACGGGCTTTCCTTGCCCGGTTCCGTCAGGGTGCCCCTGTACTGCCGGATCTCTTCCGCCGACAGGCCGCAGACGTAAGCCTTTCCTTTCTTAATGAGCTTGACGGCGCACTCATACATTGTATCGAAATAGTCGGAGGCGAAGGTCAGCTTGTCCCACTGGAAGCCCAGCCACCTTACATCCTCTTCGATGGAACTCACATACTCGGTATCTTCCTTCACCGGATTGGTGTCGTCATAACGCAGGTTGCATTTTCCGTTATACTTCTGCGCGGTTGTAAAGTTCAGGCAAATGGACTTTGCATGTCCGATGTGGAGGTAGCCGTTGGGCTCCGGAGGAAATCTGGTGTAAACTCTGCCTCCATAGGTCTGCTCTTCCAGATCCTTATCAATAATGTTATGGATGAAATTTGATGCGACTTGTTCGCCGGTGCCTTCTGTTTTTTCAATCACGGCCATTCGCTGTTCCTCCTTGAAAAATTCTTTCATCATTATACCATTGAATATTATTATATGCAAAATTTTCTTTATTTCCTTGATATTTTGCCAATGTATTGTTAAAATAGGGAAGAAAAAAAGGTGGTGATATGTTTGGACGCAATTGATTCCAAAATTTTAGAAGTTTTACAGGAGAATTCAAGGGTTTCAATTTCCGACCTGAGCAAACAGGTGAATCTCTCCCTTTCCGCTGTGAGCGAGAGATTGAAAAAACTGGAGGCTTCCGGCATTATAGAGAAATATACGGTAATTCTGGATTCCAAAGCTCTCGGGCAGGAGCTTACCGTGTTGATGAACATCAGCCTGGAAAACCCCCGGGATACCGAAGAATTCTTTAATATAGTCGCCAGGGAAAAAGAAATTCTGGAGTGCCATTACGTAACCGGAGAGTACGATTACATCCTGCGGATCACGACGAAGAATACCGCAACCCTGGAAGCGCTGATGAACAGGATCAAGGCGATTCCCGAAATCAAAAGGACCCAGACCAACGTTGTGCTGTCCAGCCTGAAGCATATGTACAGCGTCTCTCCTCCGGTCATTGAAAAATAAGAGATCTCATAAAAAAGGCTGTCGCATGGACAGCCTTTTTTATATTTCCTCCGTTGTTGATATATCGTTTTCTTTCCGCGATTTATTGTTTTTCCGCGAATGATTATCTCTCCACAATCAGAGCGGTTCCCTGTCCGCCGCCGATGCACAGCGTCGCAAGGCCGTATTTGGACTCCCGCTTGATCATTTCATGGATCAGGGTGACGAGAATCCTTGCGCCGGATGCTCCGATGGGGTGTCCAAGCGCAATGGCTCCGCCGTTCACGTTCAGCTTCGAGGGATCGATGCCCAAGTCTTTTCCTACCGCGACGGACTGTGCCGCAAAGGCCTCGTTCGCCTCGATAAGATCGATATCATCAAGGGTCAAGCCGGCCTTTTCCAGCGCTTTCTTTGTCGACGGGACAGGGCCGATGCCCATGATGGCAGGATCTACGCCCGCAGAGGCATAAGACTTTACTTTGCATAAGTATTTCAATCCCAGGGAATCCGCTTTTTCCTTCGACATGACGATCAATGCGGCAGCGCCGTCGTTGATGCCGGAAGCGTTGGCCGCGGTGACGATTCCGTCCTTTTTAAAAGCGGGTTTCAATTTCGCAACGCCTTCCATAGTTGTGCCGAACCTGGGGAATTCGTCGGTGTCAAATACAATGGGATCGCCTTTTTTCTGCGGAATTTCGACAGGAACGATCTCATCCTTGAATCTTCCCGATTTCACGGCGGCTTCCGCCTTATTCTGGGAGACGACCGCAAACTGGTCCAACTCTTCTCTGGTCAGTCCCCACTGTTCCGCGATATTTTCAGCCGTGATACCCATATGATAATTATGGAACGCATCTGTCAAACCGTCTTTAATCATCAGGTCCACCAGATTCGTGTCTCCCATTCTTGCGCCCCATCTTGCCGCCGGCATGATATAGCCCGCCTGGCTCATGTTCTCGGTTCCTCCTGCTAGAATGCAATCGGCGTCACCGGCCTTGATGATCTGCGCGGCAAGGCCCACCGTTCTGAGGCCGGATCCGCAAACCTTGTTTAAGGTGAGTGCCGGCACTTCCTTCGGTATACCAGCGTTGATCGCCACCTGCCGGGCCACATTCTGTCCCAGACCGCCCTGCAGGACGTTTCCGAATACGACTTCGTCGATGGAGGCCGGATCGATTCCCGCTCTCTTAATCGCTTCCTTCGCAGCAATTGCTCCAAGCGCGACTGCGGAAATATCCTTGAGCGATCCGCCAAAACTGCCGATCGGCGTTCTGACCGCGCTGACGATTACTACTTCTCTCATAGTTTTCCTCCTGTCTTCCTTCCTAAACTCATACTCTGTTGATCTATCCGGTATTAATATGTTACCGCCGGCGGTTATTATGCCGCCGTTCAACTCTTTTTTATCATCATAACAACGAATCCAAAAAAATACAACACTAAAACAAAAAGTCGAAACATTAAAATTAAGCAAAAAATTTTCGCAAAGTCGTATTTTTAGATTAAATATTCCATAAAAACTCTTATTTTTCACTGAAAAATCGTTATTAATTTCACAATCTGTCCGCAAGCAAAGCGAACGCCTCCGTAATTATTGAGGCGTTTCTTGGTATGCATATTATTTTATTCTGTTGTGACGCAATTTTTCAATATATATTACGCAGCGGGTTTTTACCGTTTTAACACACTCGGCTCCATATTTTGGACAACCGATTGAGCGCGCCGTCCGCCTTTGCCGGCAGCTTTTCTGACTTTGCCGGCAGCTTTCTCCGTCTTTACAGCAGCCTTTTTCGACTTTACCGGCAGTCTTTTCCGACTTTGCCATACTTTTTCCCGACCCGGGATCGAGCTCTCCCGCGTATTGGCGATATCCCTCTGTGCGTCGAAGATATTCTGGAGAACCGATTTGTACTTTGCCAGTCTTTCGGACAGCTCTTCCATGCCGAAGGCCGTCCTGATATGCTTCATGGAGCTGCTGGAGGTCGATAGCTGAGCATCATTTCCCTGTATGCGAGTGTCCTTGCGTATTCGTCATTGATTTCATAGATCTGATTCAATCTTCTTCCTATGGTGCTTTTTTCTCATTCAGCAGGAAGTTCAGAATTTTATCGTTATTGATCGTAATCGCCGCTTCTTCGAAGAGGAGCATTTCAATGTAAAAAAGGCTCATGCATTCCAGATATAAGAGCTCGTTGAGATCGGACGGAAAACGCTTTCTCCCTCAACATTGGAAAGCTTACATAAAAATCCACCTTTAATTGGCCGTTCTGCATTGCCGGCGACCCCTAAATTCAAAATTATATTGCAACTTCAGCCGTGTACTTTTCCAGAAGCGTCAAGGGGTGGTAGGACAATTTGGATTTACGGAGGCCGGGATTGCCGACATCTTCCTCTCTGTTGATATATAAAATGTTTTTATCCGCGTTCATCCTGGCAAACTCCCTTACAATGACGGGATAGATCCCCTTGTAATCCAATACTGCCTTTTCAACATGCACAAACAATACCTTGTTAATGATTTCCCCGATGGTAAAGCCCGCGATCCGGCCGCCCACCGTCAGGATTCCCCCTGTCATCGGCAGGTTGAAATATTCTTCGATGAGCCTTCTCGTCATGATCAATTCATTCGTTTCGATTTCATCCTTGCCGGGGTTGTCCTTCAGATAGTTGTCATAAAACTCGATTAACCGGTTCTGGTTATCCCGGGTGATCGGCTCAAAGCTGTAATCCGGGTAGTTTCTGACGAATTTATTGATATGATTCCTCTGCCCGTTGTATTTCCGTCCCTCGAAGGTCAGCATGTCATTAAAATTGTACAGATAGTCAAACCAGTCTCTGTCCGCCTCCGCCTTTATCCTGTCTCCATAAACGGCTTCAAGCATCGCCAGGCCCGCCGGAGGAACATTGATGTAGTTGATGACCCGAATATTTTGGGATCTTGAATGTTCCTCCATTATTCTGATCGCCTTTTTGATGTTTTCGGATGAATTGTCCTTAATGGAAATGGGAAAGGAGAAGCATTTTTCCCGGTCGTTGTAATTCGATTGAAAGAACAGGAAATCTTCATACAGCGCATATTTCGCGGAGAAGAAATCTTTCCACATGAAGATGGCGCCGACGGAATAATCGCAGAGCTTATAATCCTGTACGGAAAAATATTCCGTTAACAATGGGAAGTCTGTGATGTTGATCGTCTTGAATTCAAGCATTCGCAATAAACTCCTATTTCACGATAGCGGAGATCTGCTTAAAGCCAGGCTCCTTCGCACCCCGCAAAAGTTCAAAGAGTATGGATTCATAGGTCGCACCCACCGCTCCGGCCTCGCACATTCTGCGCAGACCGAATTCTTTATCGGTATCGCGCCTTGACGAAATGCAATCATATGCAACAAAGACAGTATACCCTTTTTCAAGCAGATCAATCACGGTCTGCATAACGCATACATGGGCCTCTATGCCGGCGATGATCACCGTCTTTCTTCCCAGCTTTTCCAAAGCTTCCACAAAAGCCGGCTCTCCCATGGCGCTGAAGCTTGTCTTCTCAATATGCCGGAATTCTTCCGCCTTGACATCTTCTCCGATGGGGTCGGTCAGCGCGGCCGTTACCGCCGGAACCGTGGGACCCAATCCCTTCGTATATTGCTGCGTCACCAGAACGGGGACGCCAAGCACCCTGCAGCCCTTGATGAGCTTGACCGAGGCAGCCTCCAACTCCCCGCTGTCCTTCATGGCAGGCATGATCCTTTCCTGAAAATCAATTCCCACCAATACGGCGTCTTCTTTTCTCAATCTCAATACTCGATTCCCCATGACTTAACCTCCTCAATCAATTTATAACTCGTTAAATCATAGTGCAGCGGGGTTATGGTCGCATATCCCTCCTGCATGGCTATGACGTCGATATCGCCCGGCAGATTCTCATAGACCACCGGTGTTCCGGAATACCAGTATTCTATTTCTCCCTTTTCATTTTCTTTCTGCTCAAACCATCCCTCGTATTCTCTGGCGCCAAGCCTTGTTATTTTCACGCCTTTGATTTCTGAGGGCGGGAGATTCGGCACGTTGATGTTCAGCACCGTGTTCGAGTCGATCTTGTCTGCTGCCGCCTTCACCGTTCTTACCGCCAGGTCGCAAGCCACTTCAAAGGTAAGGGGCTTATGGGAGTTTACAGATACCGCCACGGCTGGAACGCCGCAGATGCAGCCCTCAATGGCGGCGGAAACCGTGCCGGAATAGAGCGTATCAGTTCCGTAATTCCCTCCGTGATTGATGCCCGAGCACACCATGTCTATTTTAATTCCCTGTTCCGACAGCAGCTTCAGTCCCAGCTTTACGCAGTCGGCCGGAGTCCCCGTCATTTCCCATGCCCTTTTAGCGTTGGGAAATTCAACTTCCCGCATTGTGATCGGTTTTCCCACGGTAATGCTGTGCCCGCAAGCGCTTCTTTGCGTATGCGGGGCGCATATATAAATGTTCGCAATCTGGGAAAGCGCCCTCGCGAGCTCTTTGATCCCTTTTGCGTTGATGCCGTCGTCATTTGCGATTAAGATATTCATTTAATCCTCCTCTCAATCCTTCCCCGCCTATTTATTATATCATTCTGGCGGCATCTTAAGCATGCCGCTTCATCAGCATGCCGCTTCATAGCATGCTGTATCATCAATATGCTGTTTCATTGCCTGCGCTTCATTTCCCTTTGCTCATTATAGCACCGGTTTTTACTTTTTCAAAGCATATTGCCCCGTTGTCTTGAACCGCTAAAAATTTTGCCAGTTTCGCGATTATCCTAAATTTTTCCGACAAATCAACGGTCCTTTCCGAATATTCTTAATATTATCACCTTTTGCGGCTGTTTTTCCTTGATTAAGTTTTTTTTTCAGGTTAAAATACATGTGTAGACAATAGTGTCGGTTGACAAGGTGCAGCGCGCCTTACGCAGCGAAAGTTGCATGTTGCCTGCGGTCTCGTCCCGTGCTACGTCCGGTAGCGCGGCTTCCCATTTCTCGTTTCAAGGTTCTAACGAAGCAGGCAGGTTCCAGAACGATTCGTCGCATTAGGATTGACTTAGGAGGGGCTTCTGATAAACAGCAAACTGATACTGCAGACAAAAGACGCGCTATATTCCGTTTTACCCATCACCATAATCGTTTTGTTTCTCGCGTTTACCGTGGTCCCTATGCCCTTTCATATCCGGAGCGGTTTTCTGATTGGCTCTGCGCTCCTGATCATAGGGATGGGTCTGTTTTCTTTGGGCGCGGAAACAGCCATGGGACCTTTGGGTGAGCATGTGGGCGCTCAGCTTACTAAATCGCGGAAAATCATCCTGACCAGCATCATATGTTTGCTGATGGGCACGATGGTAACCATCGCCGAGCCCGCCCTGCAGGTGCTTGCCGGTCAGGTGCCCTCCGTACCGAAGCTCTCGGCATCGGATTTACCTCTGTCTGCGGGGGCAGGAGCTCCCACGACGACAGCTTCGGCCTGCTCGGGCTCTGTACGGCGGGTCCGGTCATAACCGTAATGATCATGGGAGTATTCTTCGATGCCTCCGAGACGAGCGGGTCCGCCGTCATGGAAATAAAAACCGCCGAAAGCCTTGCCGAGGTCTCGGTCTCTTTAAAGAGGAATTTCCGGTTTATTTTCGGGAAGTCATGATTTCACTGCTCCCGATCGTTGTGTTTTTCATTGCGTTTCAATTGATTTGGCTAAAACTTCCGAAAAGCCAGATTATAAAAATTACCGTGGGCATCATCTACGCCACTGTCGGCCTTATACTGTTCCTGACAGGAGTAAATGCAGGCTTCCTTCCCATGGGGCTTTTATCGGAGAATACCTCGGGACTTTGGATCACAATTGGATTCTGATCCCCGTCAACATGCTCGCAGGCTTTTTCATCGTGGCGGCGGAACCGACGGTCCACGTTTTGAATAAGCAGTTTCTTTTGCCCTTTACCATCGGCGCCTGTAAGGCCGTGGGAGGCAACATCTTGAAGGATGCCTTCGGAACGATCGCGATGGCAGCCATGGCTCCGCTGGTAACAATTCAGATTATGGGTTTGATTTACAAAATAAAGGTCAAAAATACCGAGGCAGAGGAAGAAAGTATTATGGCCGGATTTATGGAGGTTGAAAAGGCGGACGATTATTTGGAATTCAAAGATTAGAATGGACAAAATAAGAAGGAGGGCTTTTATTGAATAGAAAACTGCTGCTAAAAACAAAGGAATCTCTTAGTTCGGTACTTCCGATTACTCTGATCATGTTGATTCTCAACTTTACGATGGCTCCGATGCCCTTCGG